>Ga0180437_10003774_pt1 | contig 22217 bp, 21 predicted proteins | sample SS_ome_4_FD_132410 | JGI IMG/M metagenome (GOLD analysis project Ga0180437, IMG submission 132410) | Hypersaline lake sediment archaeal communities from the Salton Sea, California, USA - SS_3_D_1 metaG | ecosystem: Environmental > Aquatic > Non-marine Saline and Alkaline > Hypersaline >...
AAGGAGCAAGATCGCTTATGTCTTCATCCGGGGGGAATGCAGGTTTAGCGGTTGCTTATTCTGGGCGCCGCCTGGGTATTCCGGTGACCGTTGTGGTTCCAAAATCCACAATGAAAAGAGCGATTGACTTGATCAAGCTCGAAGATGCTGAAGTCATCATAACCGGTGATAATTGGACCGAAGCTCACCAATACACAATGTCATTGGTGAAAAATAAAGTCGCATATATTCATCCTTTTGACGACCCAAATATATGGGAAGGTCATGCGTCCATTGTTGATGAAATTTCAAATGCTGGAATAGTGCCGGATGTAGTAGTTTTGTCTGTTGGCGGAGGAGGGCTTTTGTGTGGGGTTGTTGAAGGGCTCAAAAGAAATCACTGGGAAGAAATTCCGATATTGGCTGTAGAAACATGGGGGGCGGATTCGTTGTATACGGCTTACTTGGCAAGTGAACATATTGGCATTGGAAAGATTAGCAGTATTGCCACCTCACTTGGTGCAAAAAAAGTAGCTAAACGTGCATTTGAATTGCTTAATGAACACGAGATTTTTTGTCACGTGGTGACGGATGCAGAAGCCATAAATGGGTGCTGCCGTTTTCTTGACGACCACAGAACAATGGTGGAACCGGTATGCGGCGCTAGTTTGTCGGCAGTATATAACTGGTGTGATTTTTTGAAAGACAAACATAATATTGTCGTGATTGTTTGCGGTGGGGTTGGGGTGACGTTGAGACAGTTGGAAAAATGGGAGGATGAAATTATATAATGCGTGTTCAGTGTTTAAAAATTTAAGAAATTAATCAGGGTGGAAATTAAGAGTACTATATAACCGAAAGTTAGTGTGGCCAATCAGGAATCCACCCCCATCAACATACTCGGCTCAAAAGATCGTATCGTTTAGGATAGCTTTGACATAACCGAATATCCCATATTCCCTTAATTAGTATTTGTAGTGTTGAACGCTAATTCTCAATCGCCGGGCAGTCACTTGCACTTTTTTGCCTTAGTTTCAAAGCAGTCGGGCTTCTCGGATTTTTGTATTGATTTGTTCAGATGTAAATTGTTTCCTTAGTATCTGGATTACTTTCTTCACTAGTTCTAACTTGTAATTTGAACATGTATTTGGTGACCATTTCTATTGAGAGTTTCATATATCCAAATATTCAAACATAGTTGGAAAAAATAACGCCGATATGTAGTAAATCCGCATAAGGAGTCCCGAATTGTAATTAAATTGTGGAGAAATCATTACAACAAGCTCCGGCAGCACAGCTTGCTGGGTTACCGACCACTAGTCCAACTGCAATCGTGGTTCAGTCTTCTCAAATTAATCAAATTATTCTAATATTATGACTGGTAAAAATAATGGGGCCTGGCCAGTTTGGTAGTCACTTACATACAGGAGGAATGAATTATGAACACGAACAATACTGGAAGATTGCTTGAAGATAGAAAGGTGAATGTAAAGGCAAAGCTTGCTTTACTATGGGTAGCCTTGATGTTCTTCTATATTTATAACGATCTGTTTTCACTCTTTCAGCCAGGTCACACAGCGGATCTGGTAGAAGGACAGTTGGAAGGAGTACAATTTACTCAAACACTCCTTTTTGGTGCGGCTGTGCTAATGGCGTTTCCGAGCTTCATGGTCCTACTATCTCTCACGTTGAAGGCCAGAGTGAATCGCTTGGTGAATATCTTCGTAGGCATTCTCCATATACTTGTCCTATTAAGTACACAATTTGTGGGTGAGGGCGAGACTTGGTTTTATTGGAGACTTTACGAGTTACTTGAAGCCCTGTTCCTCTTGATCATCATCTGGACAGCATGGAAGTGGCCTACTACTGATTACCAACCTCAGGAATCCGCTTCCTGATCGATGATCCTGTGATTCTCATCCGCATTAGCAACCCCTATCGTCCCAATCTAACTCGATCAAATATCTGACAAAACCCGAGGAATACGACCTGCGGGTTAACGCAGGGAGAAGGCCAGATCTGTTGCTGATTAAAAGTGCCCCAACAAGAAGGGGTTTGTTCCAAGGAGCCATACGTATTAATGCTGACTTACCCCTGCATTATCTCCGGTGCGTTAGAAGACTCTATCGTGTCAGAACTTATGAGACAAAAAAGGAGGAAAAATTAGAGATACTTTTTCATAAATAAAAGAAATTAACAGACTCTGACAGGAATCCACCCCTACCACTATACTCGGCCCGAAAGACCGTATCATTTAGGATAAACCTCACGATAGAAAGCAGACGTTCAACCCAATTTCAAATCAATTATTGAAAGGGTAAATAAAAAACAAACGATAAATGTATAATAGATTAACCTTTGCGTGATTAATCACAGCCCTCCCAGGCTAATCCGATTACATCCCTACACGCTGCGGTTATTGCTGGGCTTGTTGACTTTTTACAAAAATTCTGTATATAATATTGATGATAATTTCCTACCCGTCATTGAAAGCATCATGGGCGGACCTCTAGTAATTTAGAGGACAGGACATTTTATTTTCATAATTGCCGCTGACCATACGTCAGGGGCTTTTTTTTATAATCCCGAATGTACATGGAAGGAGGTCTGAATACACACATATAAATCAAGAGATAGTTGAAGAATGATTAAACCAAACTCAAAATAATCAAAGGAGGATATTAAAATGAATTTTTACAAAATCAAATACATGTTGGCTGCTTTCACTGTCCTCGTAGTATTGATGGGATTGTTTTTCCTTGCTCCAACTCTGATGGGGACTGAAGCTATGACTCCTGGAGGTAATATCCTCATAGGCTCTATACCACCAGCTGATGGATGGGCATCATTTGTAGATAAGGATTCAGGAGAGGAGTATCAATTCCGATTGATTGCGAGTGAATGGGAAGCCCCAGGAGTAGGACAAGCAACTTTTCTTCTAGAAGGGCCGTCAATTACCATGTGCACCGCAAATGGCGACCATGCATATGTAGAATTTGAAGACCCTGGTGGAGATTATTATGGGCATCATTATCAAGGCAATACCCCTCTAACTGCGATTAATTGTGGAACAGCATACGTGATGGCAGTATCTGTCGATGGATGTCAAGCAGATATTGAATATCATGGATATATCCATTCAGATTATCCATTGGTAACCTATATGGGTATGATGACCACTGATGTAAATGTGAAAATAGGCGGAATGTCAGGTAATAATACAATTAACATCCAAGTATATACTCCGAAAGAGGTGATAAAGTTAAATGGGAAATTCTCTGGATATTATGAGACGGATACATGCCCTTAATATTCAATGAGATTGTCAATCAAGTAGTTAATTATGTAAATTAATCGATTAAAGAATAAACACTTTATTTAACCGCCATGAGGTATGCGACTCCCTCGCAGTATGAACCTCATGGCGGTTCTTTAACCCTCCATGTTAGCCTAGTATTCACCTTGGTGTTCTTAGCATAAATAGTTATCATTTCTTTATGTCCGATATCAAGAATACTCCCGGTTGGGGTATACAAGACGACTTTATGAAGAATCTAAATAACACCAGTGGATATCAAAGAACTTCCCTGGATGTTATGCGGGATGTCCTCGATGATTTAGCAGATGATATGAGCCAGGCAGTCCCTGAAAGTGAATGGACAGGATTGTTAATTTATCTTATTGAGGCAATTGAGCGCAAGGCAAAGGATAAGGAAGAATTCAACCATCCCTTTGTTTTATAAGCCCATTACTGCTTTGCAGGTTTTGGTGTAGAGATCGCGGAAGATGTTGTCGGGATCTGCGATACGTTTAGCATTGTAATAATTTTCTTTATTAAACACTTTCCAGAAATCTGCCTCAGAATAGTAGTTGTTAGAGATAAGGGATTTTATGCCTCCTATTCTCATTAATTCCTCTTCGATGAGTTGGTAGTAATTGATGTTGTTGTTTTTCCTCATACCATAGATGGCGATGTCCAGGAATAGTTGATCTGAATTTTTTCTATTATAGTCTTCTGAAATCCATTCGTATTCCCGTACAACTTTGTACGGCACGCACCAGAGGGGATAGTGCTTGACAACTTTAGTATGCCATTGAAGATAGCCTTTGATTTTGGAAAAAGGGATCATGACATCCAGAGTCATGGGAATAAGGTGTTCAGGAAGCCAGCGATTGAAAATTTTGGCAAGGGAAAGAGTGTTGGTGGAGTTGGTAAACCAGCCAAAAAGCAACCTGCCCAAAAAGGATTTGGGGTTGACATTGGTTACACCTTTGTCGTAGCGGAAAAAGTAGTCATAAGTTTTAAGATAGTCTTCCTTCAACTTATTGGTAGTGAGATAGTAAATTTTCATCCAATAGTAACTGTTGGTGTAAGGAGCGGAGTCCACGAAATCTGCCACACAGAGAACGTATTCTTGGGGTGAGTGGATAATGCCATCCATATAATCTACATCATTTTTGGTGAAGTGGTCCCAGATGGCTTTTTTATAATCTTCGATATTATGGTATTTTTCGTAGGTAACTTTGACGAAAGGTTTAGAGGGGATTAGCTTAAACTTGAGCTTGGATATGATTCCAAGCGTACCAAAGGCGCCATGAACCATTTGGAACAATAATCTATATTCATTGGTGGGAGTACAGATTAGAACATCGCCTTTCCCGGTGATAATTTCGTACTCTAGGCAGGTATCATGGAACCCACCGTACTTGAAGGACATGGACTCGATGGAACAACCGGAGACAGCTCCACCGATAGTAATGGTTTTTAATTCCGGGACAACCATGGGAACGAGATTGTATTTGAGGGTTTCTTTAACTAAATCCGTGAATGTAACGCCGGGTTCTGCGATACAAATTTTCTTTTCGAGGTCAATATGGAGGATTTGGTGTAAGTCACTGACATCGATTTTTTCATCATCAAGTCTTCTGTCCCGGGGTTTAGGAACCTGATGTGGAGGGGCTTTTTTCTTTAAAGAAAGTGGTGTAGTACTTTTTCTATTTTTAAGTTGGTGGCTGATCTTATTTATTTTTTGCTGGTGGTTTGGCATATTCAAGTGCTTCACAAAAAGTTCTGGAAAAACATAAAACAAGTACTGGATTTGATTCTCCGCCCTTCTGTTAAAGCTGATTTTTGTTTTTCCATCTCCATTTTATTTTTGGCAGAGTTTTATGACCTGCCCCCATTATTTGTACCAGTCATAATGTTAGACTAACTTGATTAATTTGAAAAGGTTGAATCACAACCGCAGCTGGGGCAAGTGGTCTGTAACCCGGTGAGCTGTGTAGCTTGATCACCCCTGGTTGGCTTCTCACATTTATTCATTCAATCAGGAATCCACCCCCATTACCACACTCGGCCCAAAAGACCGTATCGTTTAGTATTGCCTTATGAAGGCAGGAGTAGTAACACCTGTTTACAAAGTTGGAAATCATAACTGAAAATTGAAAAGCTACTAGTGGGAAAACTATCGGAAAACGTCGCTCATAATTGGCAGTACACCAATGTATAATCTTTCAAGTAAAAGCCCAAAAGGCTAACTAACCTAAACAAGTTTTGTCCAAAACTTTAAAAAAATTCAGCACGGCAAGTTAACGAAAATAATGTGAACTTCCTCGTCATTTTCAATTAGGGTATTGGACAGTATAAGTTTTTAGTTGTTATTGGATAAAGATCAGTGAAGAATGTAATAAACCAGGTAACTGCCAAATCCATTTCATCACTTATTAATAATCAGGACAATTTACCAAATGAAATCACACCTGATATCATCCTTGAAGAAGAACATCAATACCTATACAAATTTGATGATAACGGGGATATCATAGTTTGTCTTCAACTCAGAAAAAATATTTGGTACCAATATGAAATTAAATATGTATCAACTGCGGAGAAACATCAACATCAAGGTTATGCATCTAGCTTAATGAAAGAAGCTGAAAAAGAAGCCGGAAAAATGGGTTGCCAATTTCTCCAATGTGCAATTATGGAAGATAAAATAAGAAGCATTGGGTTATTCAATAAAATGGGATTTTTTCAAGTTTCCCAGTTTTTTAATCCTTTTAACGGACATAATGTCGGTGTAGGGTATAAAGTTTTATAACCATAGGCTTCGAGAATTGATACACCATAAGGAGTGACATGCCTCCAATTTGTTCTTATCCTATATTATCTTTTGGATCATTTTTTGGTAGGCAGGTCACCTCTCAAATGTTGGATTGTTCTCTCGGGTATTTCTTAATGATTACATTTTTACAGATATTTACTATATGGCTCTTCGCTGTTGAATCCTGGTCCTTAATAAGATAATAAATCCCACTATCAACAATAAAAAACTAAGAATGACAAGTGTCCATTTCAACATAGTAAATATGGGCGCCAGCATATCCAGCACAGGGGTTTGTTCTGGGTACCGAAACATTATCAGTGAAGTTGATACGTTTTCAAAATAATCAAAAAATAAAGCCATGATCGGGATCAGGTTTACTCGCCCAAAATTACTATCTATTAGGGAAATCTGCCTATATATCCAGCTAATGCAAGTGGTAAGAAACAAGGAGTAGACAATAGGCCAGATTAAATCAAATGTGAATCTCGCCTGTATGTATAGCGCTCTGCCTTCTTCACCATACGCATCCGCCATTCTATAAATGTCATTTTTTGAATAATAAAATGATAAATCTGGTGTGCCTACATGTTCACTGATTGAATCAACTTTGGTTGACTGGGATGGTAATACAAAAATAGAAAACATCAAAAATAACAAAACCGCCCCAAGGGCAATCCAACCATTTGAAATTTTATATACCCATTTTGAAAATCTATAAATCATCTGCTCTTGATACCTTAGGGAAAATTATAAATGCTGATATGTAATTATGAAATGAATTTTATTCTTCATTTGTGACAAATAATACAACGGAAAAGAAAATGTGTTTTTTCGGTCAAAACCTGAATTTTGTTACGCTTCATTCATAAATCCCCCCTCATCACCAAACTCGGCTCAAAAGACCGTAAAGTTTAGTCTCAGTTTGATAAAAATTTTTTTCGTCAACAAAGCTTTATAAAAAGAAGAAGCCTCTATTATTTCATCACCCACATTTATCTTTCTCCCGCCCGGGTCGTAACAATATACCCATATTTTTTCAGTTGCGGTGGTAGGGCTGCTCGCTAATTTCTAATTTACGGGTTGTCTCGCGTATGGTCATTCCCTGGCGAAATAGCGCTCGTCTTCCCAGAATTAGGTAATATTTTATTCAGATGAAATTTTTTTAGTATTTTGCCTGCCTTCTTTTTGTTCTAATCCTACCTTATCTTTTAGATCAGATTTGGGGGGCAAGCCAATTTCCTGAGTAGACCAAATTTATTCAGCTGATCTTTTTACCACCCATCCCATTAAAGATAATATTATCCAGATGATTATTAATGGCAATAATCCTGCGATCAGGCATACCAATCCAGTAATGGCAGCATTTTTGCCATAGAAAAGATAGATGAGACCATCTCCAACAACGAAGAGAATTATTATCCCACCGGCCAGAAGCCGATTATTTGTTTGCCGTGTATACTTTCTAAGGTCGCGTGACATTTTCAATTAAGTACTGCTATTTCTACTTACTATAAAATTAATAGCAACGAATAGAATAATATTACTATTAATGTAAAATATGTCGGTAACCAAAAAAAGAATGGGAAGTATTTTTTTCCCAATGAAATTTGACCTGCCCCTATTATATGCATGACTCACAATGTCAGACGAACTTGATTAATTTGAGAAGGTTGAATCACAACAGCAGCTGGAGCTGGGGGTTTGTAACCCGGTGAACTTTGTGGCTGGATCACACCAAGATAACTTTTTAATTTATTAATCCAATCAGGAATCCACCCCCATCACCATACGCTGCCCAAAAAACCGTTTCGTTTAGATTGAGGTTGTTTGAAAGTTTAAATAAATAGTGGGAGAAAAACAAGGGGTTACTGAAAAAAGGGTATAGCAAGCAATCACAACAAATCTGCCTATTAGCATTTAAATATAGGTTGGAGGTGATTGGGTTTCTCGACCAGGCCTACTCAATTCGAGCCAATGGAATAAGACACTACCTTACCGTTAACTCATGAATTGTCTAATAATTAATGAGAGCTTACAGTTCTAATGACCTGGTGGACGAAAATCAACACTCTTTTTTATCGCCTCGTCAAGCTCTTCTGCAGTAAGAAGGGCAACACCTTTGATACTAAAAGTTCCAGTGATATTGCCTGCTAAAGTTACAGCTGTTGTGGTTACATTGTCAGGTAGATCAACAATAATATAAAAGTCGTTTTCACCGAAAGAAAAGTAGAAGGATTCTAGTGACCCGCCAACACTTCCCAATGCCTGTTTTGCGGCTTTGATCCGACTTGAGCCTCCTTCTTCCATAAGCCCTTTATAGCCTTCTGGTGTATATGATCCATAGAAAAGATACTTTGGCATTTGACATCTCCTTTCTGAAATATGTCTAAATCCACCATATTATAGAACTAAATTTATGGCGTATCAGCACATGCGAGACAAAAAGGGTGAAAAAATAAGAGATACTATTCAATCAAGATCATTTCAATCAGGAATCCTCCCCCATCACCATACTCAGCCAAAAAGACCATATCGGTTAGTATCTATTTGACTTAATTTACTTTGTCAATTCAGCATTTTACAAAGAAAAATCCCCAATTCACTTATTCATACGCAAATTGTCTCCTTGGGATTCAGCCTGCCTCCATTTTTTCTAATCCTAACTTATCTATTGCTTCAGTTCTTGGGGAGCAGGTCAGACGCAGAATGCAATCAGCGTTACACAAACAAATTTAGCTGTTCAAAAAACATTGTCTGCTCTGAAACAAACATATAACGCCGAAGATCAAAAGAAACTTGCTGAACAGGAAGCAATAAAGGAGAAATCCTAAATAATAAAAATTCATATTGGATAATATTAGATAATTAAAATTGTAGAACTTAATAATCGTTGATGGCGGATGAGGAACGTAACAAATCCCTGGTTCATCACAATTCACAAGAAGACCGCTACTTCTAGTTGTCGGTCCTTTTGTTTATAGAGATCAAGGATGGTAAGTACATGCGGTCGGAAGAACAAGCCTTGATTGATATGCAGGCCACAGCCCATTGGGCATTGGATGAATAAAGAGTTGCGGATTAACATCCGCTGTATCTGACCACCTTCAGCGTAGGTAAGCGCGCACAAAAACCTGCCTAGGCTTTTATTGCATTTCACCAGGAAACAAAACGGCGGAAGGTGAGCGAATTCTTACGAATAAATTTATGATCAAATACAAAGAGTACATAAAGAAGACCTATCAATTAACAAAAAGAGCCAAATAAATGGGGAACCATCCATTCAGTGCTTTATTAGTATTTCAAAATAGAGTAGGGTTCACTCCTGAAAATTCAGTAATTACTGACAATGACATTTCTAGACATGCAGAACTTTTTTGATCAGTAAGGTTACTCGGGAATTGGATCTAGAGATACTGAGTCAAAGTATTCAATATACGAGTACAGAACCATGCGCGCTGTCCGATCATTATGGTATGAAATAAGCTGCTGCCAGCAAAGCTAATGTCAATATGCATACGACCGTAAAGGAAATTGATATTGCCAATATTGCAGTACGGAGAAATATGAATCGTTTGGCCTCCCTGTAGGCTTCCATTTGATCCTCCTTGGTAAGTGGAATGGGAATATCTTTCGGCAATTCCATCTTTTCTGTTTGATTAACAATGTCGGCAAGTTCCGGGTCAGTCTCTAGATATTCCTTTACAAGAGCGCGTGTGTCTGCGCTCACCTCATCGGCTAAGAATAGAGGCAACAGATCGAGAATTACATTGCGTGTAATTTCCATAATCAAAAATCCTCCTTGTAGAGCAATTTCTTACGTATGCGATGTACTTTTACTTTTGCAGTTGATAAGGATATTGTAAGAATACGGGCAATTTCATCGTAGGGCAGTTTGTGCTGCACATGTAAAATGAAAGCCGCTCGATCAATTTCCGGTAAAGTCTGAAGAAATTTTTTAATTCTCTGTATCTCTAATCGATATTCAGTTAATTTGTCCGGGCCAGGATTAGGGTCAGAATGAGTATCTTCAAGAATAACCTCACGCTTACTCTTTCTTAGCCGTTCTAGATAAATATGACGGGAAATTGTGAATAGATATGCCTTGAGGGTTTCGGTGCGAATGGGATTATTGCTTGCCCAAGCACGTATAAATGTCTCAGATGTAATATCCTCAGCTTCGTAACCATCACCAGAAAGCCAAAATGCGAAGCGGTAAACATCAGCAGCATAGGATTCGTACAAATCTTGAAAGTTGAGCATCAGCCTTCTCTAGTTAATATATGCACAACGAAGTGAAAGGTTACAATCTGCAGCAGAATAGGGTCTGATAAAACAGCGATCAGTCAGCAGTATTGCGGCTATCCTGGCATGTAGGCGGCCGGGCTGCGCCCGAGGGTATGCAGCGCGGTGTCCAATATTCGCTCCGGATAAAACAAGACTCGGAATCAAAACACCTGGTGACCTCGTAGTTGAAATCACCACAAAGACTGATATTAATCTTAAGTGGGGGGGAATTTGGCATTCAGTAATCAAAATGGACACTCGAAGATTGATGGAGAAAGAAATCAAAGAGGTATCAATATAATCTACGAAACAGATTTTTTTACTAATATTGTAAACATTGAAATTTTTCCAGTCAAAAATTGTTCCGGTTCCGGCATTACATATGCTGGTATTCCAATAATAAAGAATAGCATTGTTCAAGGAAATGTCTCAGAATATTTCCCTGGTGAAATTGTTAATTCTGTTAAGCTTACTCCCAACAACACAACCGTAAAAGGGAGCGTTTTAAAATACAATGTTGGCGGCATTTCCTATAGAGAAACCCTTGGGCTAATTAACAACACTGTCAACTATGGCCAATTTGATCCCAAATTGTTCCTCCGCCATTGACATTTTCCCTCACCCAACCTAAACTGGTAACATGCTGGCGCGTGTGCACTCCTGCGCTGTGATCGGTCTGGAAGGGGAGATCATCGAGGTCGAAGTGGACACCGGGCAAGGCCTGCCCGGAATGACTATCGTCGGTCTTCCGGATGCGGCTGTGCAGGAGAGCCGAGAACGGGTCCAGGCGGCCATTAAAAACGCCGGAATGCCCTACCCGCGCAGGCGGATAGTGGTCAACCTGGCGCCAGCGACCGTCCGCAAGGAAGGACCCGCCTATGACCTACCGATCGCAGTGGGGGTGATGATCATGTACGGCCTGCTACCCCAGGAAGCGGTTGAAGATTCAATTCTGATCGGAGAGCTGTCACTGGAAGGCAACCTCCGGCATGCCCGCGGGGTCCTCCCGGTTGCGGCTTCTGCCCGTGAGCGCGGCTTCAAACGTATATTCGTCCCAAAGGATGACGCCGCTGAAGCCAGCCTGATCCCCGACCTGGATGTAATCCCGGTCGATTCCCTTCCGGAACTGATCAGCCACCTGACCGGAGAGAACAGGATAGAACCATCCCTGCCCCTGGAGGCTGATGAACTGCCCAGCGCGGTTCAGACCGACTTCTGTGAGATCAAAGGCCAGGAACACGTCAAGCGCGCCCTGGAAGTGGCGGCAGCCGGCGCCCATAATGTCATTATGATCGGCCCACCCGGCGCTGGTAAAACCCTGCTGGCGCGGGCAGTGCCCGGCATCCTGCCGCGCATGAACATTAATGAAGCCCTGGATGTAACCCGAATCTATTCGGTCGCTGACCAGCTTCCCCCGGAAGTGCCGCTGGTCAGAATCCGCCCCTTCCGTTCTCCCCACCATACCATCTCGCACGCCGGCCTGGTAGGCGGCGGCAACTGGCCCCGCCCCGGAGAAATTTCACTTGCCCACCGGGGAGTGCTCTTCCTGGATGAACTGCCCGAATTCGGTATGCGGGTCCTGGAGGTAATGCGCCAGCCGCTCGAAGACAAAGTTGTAACAATCAGCCGGGCTCAGGGAGCCCTGACTTTTCCGGCGAATTTCCAGCTGATCGCCGCGATGAACCCCTGCCCGTGCGGTTACTTTGGAGACCGGGTCAGGGAGTGCTCCTGTTCAAACAGCACTATCACCCGCTACCAGAAACGCATATCCGGGCCGCTGCTGGACCGGATTGACATCCATATTGAAGTGCCGCGGGTTGAATATGAAAAACTCAGTGATGAGCGCCTGGGCGAGTCTTCAGGAAACATCCAACAGAGAGTCGAAAATGCGCGCGCACGCCAGCGGGAGAGGTTCGCATCCGCCAGCACACCGGAAGCGCCAGAGGCGATCCAGCCAATGGTAACCTGCAACGCAGATATGCGCCCGGCAGAGGTACGCCTTTACTGCAAGCTGGATGATGCCGGGGCAAACTTAATGCGCACCGCCATGAACCAGCTTCATCTCTCTGCCAGGGCGTACCACCGGGTTTTGAAACTATCCCGGACAATCGCCGACCTGGCTGGTTCAAAATCAATCGAAGCGAAACACCTGGCAGAAGCCCTGCAGTACCGTCCAAAAGGGTTAACAGGTTAAAATTGTCTGTGGTCTCTTTCACGGAAAACCTATAAACAGGAGGATGGTTATGACAGTAGTAAAAGTTATAGAAATTGTGGGCACATCCAAAGAAAGCTGGGAAGATGCCGCCAAAAATGCTCTCAAAGGAGCCAAACAAACCCTGCACGGCATAACCGGGGTCGAGGTGATCAAACAAACCGCGACTGTGGAAGAAGGCGAGATTAAAGAATACCGGGCTACGGTGAAGCTTGCCTTCAAGATTGACTGACCGGACGGTAAGCTCATAAACCAAATAAAAATTAATTATAGGGGAACTCAAATTCTTTAAAGAGGTCTGGTGCGGGAAAAAGACGGGTAAAGCCCCCGCCATGCCGTTATTTCTGCGTCTTTTCTATACTACACACAAAAAATCGCAGTTCAAGTTACTTTAACGCCTGTCTGGAGGTACGCATGGACGAAAAAAGCATGATACGCTACTGGATGAAAACAGAAGTGGTGTCCGTTGAGTTGAACACCACAATCAGAGATGCCGCCTCCAGGCTGGTTGAGAGAAAAGTTGGAACGCTGCCAATTGTAAAAAGGGATGGGACCCTGGTCGGCGTCACCTCAATCAGCGAGATAATCAACGTATTCCTTCCCGATTTCGTCAACCTGCTCTCAGATATCAGTTTTGTGATTGATTTTGGCAAATTGGATGAACTCTCCCCGTACGATCTGGAAGAGGCCGGGAACATGACAGTCAACGATATTATGCATAAACCTGTGGCTGTAGAAGAATCCAGTTCGCTTATGCGCTGTTTATCAATAATGCACCAGCAAGGTTTGCGCGACCTGCTGGTCGTCAAGGACAACAAGCTGGTTGGGATTGCATCCGAAGTTGATATCAGCTGCGCATTTCTGACCGGCTGGATAAATTCACCATGTGAGGATTAACCACGCCGATGACCAGCGCGATCGTCGCCTCTATTATTACCTTCATCACACTTTTCTTTATTCTTATAGAAAAAATGAACCGCGCTATTATTGCCATGGCCGGTGGTGGGGTGATGTTGGTTATTGGAATGATAATGGGATTTTACAACGAAGAGCTTGCCCTGGAGGCAATCGAATGGGAGGCTCTGGGATTGCTGCTCGGGATGATGGTCCTGGTATCCATCCTAGTTCCGACTGGATTCTTCCAGTATACGGCTGTAAAAGCCAGCCAGTTCTCAAAAGGTAATCCCTGGAGACTGGTACTGCTGCTGGGAGCCGGCACTGCGCTGGTTTCACTATTTTTTAACAACGTTACCACAGTGGTCCTGGTCGGACCGATAACAATCCTTGTCTCCGAATTGATCGGAATAAGCCCGATTCCGATCCTGATGGCGCAGGCATTGTTATCCGATACTGCGGATGTGGGCACTTCGGTAGGCGACCCGGCCAGCGTTCTGGTCGCATCAGCCTCGGGCTACAGTTTTACAGATTTCCTGACCCATTCGATGCCGATCGTCCTGGTCGCAGCGATCATTACCCTGGTAATGCTGCGATTTCTGTTCCGAGATGAATTATCAAAGAAACCCTCCGATCCTGAACTGGTCGCTAAATTAAACGCTGAGGAAACATTGAAAGACAGGTCTGGGATAAAGCGGGTTTTGATCGTTCTGGCATTCGCGGTATTATTTTTCATTCTTCAGGGTAGACTGAACATAAGCTCTGCATTCATCGCAATATCCGCAGCGACTGCAGCGCTGGTATGGATACAACCTGATCTTAATGAAGTGCTGGAGCGGATTGACTGGCATATCTTCCTGTTTTTTATCGGTCTATTTGTTATGGTCGGTGGGCTCTCCGCATCAGGCGCTTTTGAACCCATCACCCAATTCCTGGCACAGTTTGCAACAGAGAATCCAGTCCTGCTTGGCGTTATGATTATCTGGATCGTAGCCGCGCTGTCTGCTCTCATCGATAATATCCCGGTAACCATTGCGATGATCTCACTTCTAAATGGTCTGCAGCGCACGGGAGTGGATGTCAGCGCCCTGTGGTGGGCAGTTGTGTTCGGGGCAGGCTTTGGCGGCAACGCCACCAGCATTGGCTCAGGGGCAAATATTGTCATTGTCTCAATATCGGAGAAGACAAAAACGCCAATAACACCCGCTATGTGGAGCCGGAAAGGACTGCCCATCGCGATCGCAACCTGTATCGTTGGAAGCATATTATTTGTTCTCGCATACGACTGGCTGAGCAGGTGACTGCTACACTTCGAAAAAACAAACAACCCAAAAACAATCCAAATTGAACGATACCGAAAAGCTTGAAAAAACCATCCAGAACATGATTACAGATGAAGCCTTTCGGGCAATGGGTTTTTCATACGGGAGCCCGGTCCGGAAAGTGTTCGGCCCGCTTTTGTACCCGGCCGCACACCGGTTTGCCCGGCTGGCAGCAGAAGTCGACAACGATCTGGAACAGCAGGGTATTGCTGAAACCGCACGCAAATACCTGCCGGAATACGTGGATGGAGTGATCATCAACGGCGCTGAGAACATCCCCCTGAAAGGGGCGGCGATAATCGCTTCCAACCACCCCGGAACGCTGGATGCACCCCTGATTTTCTCTGCCCTGCCGCGTGACGACCTCAAAGTGATTATCTCCGGTGTGCCTGTTGTAAGAGCCCTGACTGGAGCCAGTAAGTACCTGATCTACACGCCATACGATATCCAACAGAGGACAGCGGTTGTGCGAGGGGCCATCCGCCACCTGAATGACGGCGGGTTGTTAATGATCTTTCCCACAGGAAAGATTGATCCCGATCCAGCCTTCCTTCCCGGATCAAGCCAGGCTCTGGAAAGCTGGTCGAAAAGCCTGGAAATTTTCCTGCGCAGAGCCCCTGGTACAAAAGTCGTCCCCACGATTGTCAGCGGTGTGCTGGATCCAGCCACCCTGCGCAATCCGCTTACAAAACTGCGCAGGGAATTCTGGATGCAGCAGCGCATTGCGGTATATCTACAGGTCGCCCAGATGCTGATGTTTCATAAAAAACTCAGGTTGACACCCAGGGTCACCTTCGGGAAAGTGAAAGCCATAGATAATTCAGATCAGTCTGGGGATTCAGGCGAATTGATGGAACTGATTAGCGCCAGCGCAAAAGAAGTGCTCAAGAACCATAATACCGCAAATTAAAGAAAGCCAAACCGTGGCAAATATTTTCCAAAACCTGTCAACCTCATGTAACCCCCAGCCTCTCTCCGGAGAAATCCAGGTATAGTTTGTTTTCAACGATCTGCCTTAACCGGGATATTGCCTGGTGGATTTCGGTGTAGGTTGTATAAATCGGTGCAATCCCGAGGCGGATATTATCAGGCTCGCGGAAATCCGGGATTACCCGCACTGCAGGTGGGTCTGATTCGATCAGCGCCCGGTTGATGCGGTAACCTTCTCTGTGTCTGAGAGATACATGGGAGCCGCGCCTGTCGCTCTGGCGCGGCGATCCCAGTTCAAATCCGAGCGGGTATAACCACTGCTCCGCCAGATAGATCAGGTATTCAGACTGGTTGATGCTTTTTTGGCGCAACCGCCTTACCCCCGCTTCCAGCAAGAGGTCAACCGCAGGTTCTACTGCCAGCAAAGAAAGCATCGGCGGGGTTCCAACGCTGAAGCGGTTTATCTCGCCCGCCGGTTCAAAATCCAACCCAAACTCAAAAGGAGACTGGCTGGCAAACCAGCCCCAGATCGCTGGCGTGAGCGCCTCCTGAAGATCTCGCCTTACGTATAAAAACGCCGGCGCTCCCGGGCCTCCGTTGAGATACTTGTAGGTGCAGCCAACCGCCAGGTCTGCCTCCCATCTGTTCAATTCAACCGGGACTGCTCCGACAGAATGGCTCAGGTCCCACAGTACCAGCGCACCGGATTTATGGGCGATTTTTGTCACAGCGTAGACATCATATAAAAAGGCGCTCTTAAAAGCAACATGAGAGAATGTCACCAGCGCAGTCTGTTCGTCAACCGCCTCCATTATAGCCTCGCTGGATACAGTCAATCCATCCAACGAAGGTAATAATTCGAGTTTATGGCGGCCTCCCAAAAGTTCGACGATTCCCTGAAGTATATAAAGATCGGAGGGGAAGTTCAAAACGTCGCTGACGATTTTTTGCCTGCCAGGCTTGTATCGCAGGGCAGCCACAGCCAGCTTAAACAAATTAATCGAAGTCGAATCTCCCAGGATGACCTCATCCGGCTGGGCTCCGATCAAACTCGCAATCCTGCTCCCTATGTCGGATGGGGCGTTAAACCAGCCGTCGTTCCAAACCCTGATCAGCCTTTCCCCCCAGCCATGCTCAACTACTTCCTGCAATATCCGGGCGGTCCTCTTCGGCAGCCGGCCCAGCGAATTGCCATCCAGATAAACCAGGTCCGGGTCAGATATTACGAATTCCTCCCGGAAATGCTTTAACTCATCTGCCCGGTCCAGTTCCCAAGCCAGCAAAGCATCGGTCGAATTAAAATTCATTTGTTTGTTCTCAAAACGAGTTGAATCATCAACGCTCTATCGAAAGCAGAGCACCGAAGGAATTGATGTTGAGGTCCCACTCCGTTCCAGGCTGGGCGCTCAAAAACAGGTCGTAATCGGTCGTTTTGTAGGTATAGCGCCCCTGGTCTGTACCAAAATAGATAACGTAAGATTCGCTCAAGTTATCACCCAGGCGCTGCCCATCTTCCAGGACCGGGTCGGGCCATTCCGGCGAAAAGTCGCTACCGTTAAGGCTGACGATATCGAACACCTTCCATTCCTGTACAGTGTAGTCGCAGTAATCGTCATATACCTGGTATTGGCAGTCCTGTACAACATCCCCAAAGCCGTCCCCGCTATCCACTGTATACGGGGTTCCGCAGACCTCAACCGAATTTGGGGCTGGCTGGCTTTGCACGTAACGGATTTCCTGGTTGCAAGCACCCTGATTCGCACCGTCGGGAATCTCATCCCGCCATGCGCTGTATTTGACGGGGACAAATGCCTCGATTGGAACGCTGCGCTCCCAGCCCCCCCCCTCAACCACGCCGGAGACCGCTTCAGTTCGGTTTGTCATAATTACAAACCAGGCAACCGCGCCGCACAGGATTACAATAGCAAGAACCGCCAGTACCAAAACCCATGGACGTGGAGGCGCGCCTGGGGCAGCCGAGTCCAGGGATGGCCTGGCCGCCGATTCCTTCTCAACATGCATGCCCCCCCCGCAGTTTGAACAAACCCTGGCAGTGTCCGGGTTTTCCTGTCCACAGTGAGGGCACTTCACCTTCAGCTCGGGGCCAGTGTGATATGCGCCAACAATCCGCCCTGCCTGTCGTTTTCGACCCTCAACCAGGTCACCGCCGCACTGCACACATACTTTTGCATCCCCGGGATTACGGGTCCCGCAGAATGGGCAGTGGATATCAGGGCCTGCCCCCGGTCTCCGCTTTTTTTCTTCCTCAGTGATTATCTGCTGGCGGTCTGCCTGTTCAAATTCAACATCTTCGGGCTGGGCTGCCCCGCATTGATTACAGAACCGGTCCGGACCGGGATTAATTCCCCCGCAGTTAGGGCAGGTCCACTGCAGTTCGATTTGCCCCAATTCCTTTCGCGCCATAAACAACCATCCTCCAGCACTTTTTCCCTATTCTACCAGCCTGGAAAATTTCAAGGAAATATGGTTTGATTCCTCCAAAAAAGTTTGGCCGGGTTTCAGCTCGATCTTTTATCAGGAGATATTTTTAACTTGGCGTCGATAAACTGGCGGTGATTCAATTTCAACAACTTCGATAACAGGCGTATCTCCTCTGTTTCTTCGTAGGTCACAAAGCCATCGCTCCCGGCGACTGCAAAAAGTACATCCAGAAATTTAACCCTCTGTTCCTCGTTTGTCGCTTCAAAAAAATCGCGGGCAGCCCCATAGATATCCATCCCCGCCCCAATTTGTGATACGGCGACTTCTGCGATCAAGGCAGCCTCGAGGGGAGTGACCTCCCATTTCTCTTCTAGTATATCCGCCATCGCGTCAAACTCGGCTTCGTCCACCTGCCTGTCTACATAAACAATCCGAGCCATCAGCCCACCAGCCAGGCTCAGTTTTCGAAGCACAGATTCGGGAACATTGATCCGCTCCCCTTCCAATTTAAGCCGCCGGCTAACCAGGTAATAAATCTTGTTATTAATAAAATCATCCAGGTAAACTTCACGGTTAGGTGCATTGGCAGTAACGCTGGAATGTCGTGTTATAGAACCTCTCATTAACCTGGAAAGCGGACCCAGCATCCTACCGTCACCGTGCTCGATAAATGGCCGGATTTCTTCTACCAGGTCCCGCTCGCTTTCGGTGATTTCACCGTCGGTAGAGACAATTTCATCCAGCGCATCCAGCGCCAGCTGCTTCTCTTCCGGGGTGGACAACTCTCTCCGCAGTGACTCGACCAACCTCATCCGTTCGTCCGCGTCCACCGGAGTCTCTATATATATATCCAATTCCGCCCAGTCGTTGGCGGTCATATCCGGTAGACGGAATAAGAGATCCTTCAGGCTGTTTATCTCATCGTTAGTGATCTCGCCGTCCACCCAGGCGGCGGCAATCATCACTTTGGCGATGGCTTTTATCACATTTTCGTTTGCCATTTATTGCTCCAAACAATCAAATTATTTCGGTTTATCCAATATTGACGAATAGTACCATAACCATCCAGAATAAACACAGAATTTTAAATTTTTTATGGATTTTTTATAAACCTGGGTTATAAGCAGAAACACTCTCGTCCTGCCACGTGTATTTAATATCCTGCCATCATTATATTGACCTGCTATCCAATCATAATGGAAACGGATTCGTATGCGAATTTCTACCACGATGGTGATGCAATGGCGGTGGGACAGACCAAAACCTGGAAGAAGTCGGTAATCTCGTGTTATCGGAGATGTTCTCGGTATCCAATCTTTCGCAAACTCCTGAAAGCGACATAGCTCGGACCCATCGATCCGAATGAGGTTATGGCGAACGGAACACCCAATGAAAACATCTTTGCGATGATTGAAACAGCCAGGACTTATTTGCCAGAATCCAACAATTACTAATATCAACTCCATAACCTGGATTTTTTAAGTTGACATTCATTTTTCAATATGCTATTATCTACACGATAAAACCGCTTGCGCAAACGGTTTTATCGTGTTAAACAGCTTAAACCATAAAATCAAAATTTCAGAATTTTTTCTATCAAAATAATACTGACTTAAAAAATGAAACGGGTGACAATCAGTGATGTGGCTGATCGTTCGGGGGTATCCAAATCCACTGTATCCCATGTTATCAACCGGACCCGCTTTGTAGAAGAAGATACCAAAAAAAGAGTACTGGAAGTTATTGAAGAACTGGGGTACCGGCCCAGCAATGTCGCCCGCAGTATGGTCTCAAAAAGGACCAAAACCGCCGGCTTACTTATCTCAGACGTGGGCAATCCATTCTATTCAGAAGTGATCTTGGGTGTAGAAGAGGCGGCCCGCGCCCAGGGTTACAATATATTCCTTTGCAATACAAGCTACGATATCCAGCGCGGGATGGAATTTATCCAATCCTTGATAGATAAAATGGTGGACGGTGTGATGTTGATGTCCAGCAGCCTTTCAATTGAGCTCGTTGATGAGCTTTACAATCACCACATACCTGCTGTTGTTCTCGACTGGGAATCTGAAATAGTAGGGCGCAAAGCAGCCTCAGTCTCGATTCGGTTCAGCAAAGGCATTCGCCAGGCGGTGGACTATCTATACGATCTGGGGCACCGGCGCTTCGCTCATATCTGCGGACCTTTAGATTTATGGACCGCGCGCAAGAGGAAGGAAGATTTTTTATACGCATTAGAGGATCATGGGATTCCAGCCTCAGATGTGCTGATTATTGAAGGCAACCTGCGCATCGACGGCGGGAGAGATGCAATGAAAACGATCATGAATAAGGATCGCAGACCTACCGCGGTATTTGCGGCCAATGATCTCACCGCCCTGGGATTGATATGGGCATCTCGCGATTATGGAATCCAGGTGCCGGAGGATCTCTCGATTATCGGGCTGGATGATATTGAACTTGCTTCCCAGGTAAATCCGCCCCTGACTTCAGTGACCCTGCCGCGCTTTGAGATTGGCTGCCTTGCAATGAATCTTCTTCTAGAGCTGATCCAGCTTTCAGAAGATGGACTTCAGGACCTGTCCAAGTTGAACAGAACAGTAACCACAGACCTAGCGATCCGTCGATCGACCTCAAAACCACCCATTCAATCTCACCAAATGCTGTAATCTTAAAATCAGCAAAGGAGGTGAATATCCCCAAAAAATTTTAAGAACCAAAACCCAAAATTACCCAAAATCCAATCAATCCAATAAATTCTTTCGGAGGAGATAATGACTAAAAAACTGTTAACCCTATTTTCCACCCTAATGATCCTGAGCATGGTGCTGGCAGCCTGCGCGACGCCCGCCCCTGAGGCAGTCGTCGAGGAAATAATCAAAACGGTGGTGGTAACCGAGGTCGTTGAAGTTGAGGGCGAAACGGTGGTGCAGGAAGTAATAAAAGAGGTTGTGGTCACCCCGACACCGGAACCGGAAGCCCAGCAGCTTGAAGTTTTCCACTGGTGGACTGGACCGGGCGAACGCGAGGCTGCTGATGCCATGTTCGCAGCCCTGGCTGATGCATACCCGGAGATTGAAGTTGTTGAGAATCCAGTACCCGGCGGCGGCGGCGTCAGCCACCGCGTGGTTTTGCAATCCCGGATCATCGCTGGAATCCCGCCTGACACATTCCAGACACTGGGCGGTGCTGAATCCAAGACATACGTCGACAGCGGCGCCTTGCAACCACTGACAGAACTGTGGGAAGAACTGGATTACGCTTCCGTTATTCCGGGACCGCTTGCAAGCGCAGTCTCAGTTGACGGCGTACCCTACCTTGTGCCGTTGAACATGCACATCCAGAACATTCTGTATTACAACAAGCCACTTTTCGAAGAACTGGGTATTGAACCCCCCACCAACTTTGACGAATTCCTGGCAGCCTGCGAGGTTATCGAAGCAAATTCAGATATGGACTGCCTCGGCCTGGGTTCCAAGGAGAAATGGGGGGATGCTTTTGTGTTTGATATGGTTCTGCTTGAAGAAGGCGGACCGGAATATTATGTCAAGTTCCACAAAGGTGAAATTGATGTGACCAATGACCCGGTATACCGGGCTGCCCTGGAGAAATTCGCCATGATCGGTGAGCACATCAATGATGACCACTCAGCGCTGACCTGGGACCAGGCAGTCGGTCTGGTAGGTTCCGAGACCGCCGCCATGACCCTGATGGGTACCTGGGCGATCGGTGCATTTGTACAAGGCTCAGGCTGGGAGCCAGGTGTGGATTTTGGCGCGGTTACCTTCCCGCAGGCTCCGGAACGAATCTTGTTGTTCCACCCTGACACTTATGGTCTGGCAACCGGAGCGCCCCATCCTGAAGAGACTTTAGACTGGCTGAAAGTTGTAGCCTCGCCTGAACTCCAGATACCGACCGATGTCACCCAGGGCGGTCTGTTTGCCCGGACTGATATTGATCCGACGGAGTTCCCGGACCCAATTCGCCAGGAGATGATGCAGTTTGTGCGCGACAATCCAGAAGCCCTTATTCTGGACCAGCACGGCA
>Ga0180437_10003775_pt1 | contig 22208 bp, 24 predicted proteins | sample SS_ome_4_FD_132410 | JGI IMG/M metagenome (GOLD analysis project Ga0180437, IMG submission 132410) | Hypersaline lake sediment archaeal communities from the Salton Sea, California, USA - SS_3_D_1 metaG | ecosystem: Environmental > Aquatic > Non-marine Saline and Alkaline > Hypersaline >...
TCCCTCCCCCTAACCGGGGTTGATATTAGAGATCGCTGACTGCCACTTCGGCACGGGCCATCCAGACTTGGTTCAGGATGCAGGCTGCGAACCATGTCTTCCAGCCGACGTAGCCGCGCTGACCCAGAGGGTCGCCTTCACGAGGCACGCCCGGGTTCAGAACCATCGGCATGATGGCGTTCTTACCCTTGAGCGGGGTGACTGCGAAGGAGTCGGCTGCGACGTAGATGACCGGGTAGACGTCGACATTGGCTGCCGGGTCAGTGGTTCCGATCATGGCTGCGTTGGCACCACCGGCATCTGCCCACGACTCAAAGATCGTGGAGTACAGATAACGGACGGACTCGACGGCACCGATCTCCGAATCGTGCGGAGTCATGGAGCCGTAATCCTTGACATCGATGAACCCGGCCATGGCGCGGATGTCATTCTCCATGTCAGGATGCACAAAGGCGATGAAGCCCTTGGCGACGTTCTCGGTATTGAACTTCACCGAGGAGTCCTGCTTCTTGGTGATCATGCGGGCCTTCTGGCGCTTGAAGCCACGGATGACTTTGCGCTGGAGACCGAGGCTGATCGGCAGGGTGACGGCGGCACGGGATGCGCCGGTCGAGTAGTACACGTTGGTACCGGCCTTGAGGACGTTGAACAGCAGGATTTCAACGGTGTCAGCTGCCTGCTCACCGGTGACGGCCTGTGCTTCCTTGAAGACCGGGTCTTCGTGGGTGTCCATGATCTTGTCGCTGATCGGGACGTAATCGCCGTACTGTTGCAGAGTGGCCTGCACGTCAGTGGCCGTCATGGTGTTACCTTGCGGGGTGACACCTTCGGTCAGCGGCGTGGTGGCCGGGTCGAGAGCTTCGTAGCGGCGGAACTTGATCGTGTCCGAACGATTTTGAGGGATCGGACGGCTCTGGCCAAAAGGCTGGAGGATCAGGTAAGGACGGCCACGGCGCAGCATCTCAGCTGCGGCAAAGGCTGCGGTACGGGGCGAAATATCGCCATAGGTCAAAACGTCGTTCATGATTTACTCCTATTGGGACGCAGCCTTCTCAAAGGCTCCGTCGAAGTCTGAAGGATCATCCTCTGTCGAGACCCCTGTCCGTTGAGTACGGACACCTTCCATTCTTGCAAGCCGGTCATCCCTGTTACGCCCCTGTTGTTCAGGTGGCGGATCATCAGTTTTGTCCGACGGGAGCGGTCTGCCTGTTGCCTGCTTGAATGTATTCAGCAAGTCGCAAACCTGTTTTACAGACCCCCGGTCGAGTACGTTATTGTACCCGGGTTGCAGGTAGTCGGGCTGGGCCTCAACCCACTTTTCCACTTCTGGCAGCAGCTCAAACGCATCAGTGTGCACTTCGGTGACCGCGTTTCTGAACTTCTCCTGCGCCGTTTCCTTCGCAGTTTTGGCAATCGGTTTGATCGTTTCCTGAACCACACCGACCTTCTGGTCGATCAGCTGAGCAATTCGATCTTCGAGCTGCTTGATCCGAATCTCAAGCGTCCGATTGATTAGCGGCCAGTCTTCTGCTACCTCGTCCAACGTCTCCTGATCTTCTTCCGACAATGCGGCAGGTTGTTCAGGAGTTGCAGCCGGTGTTTCGGTGGGCGTCGTCTGTTCAGCGAGTTGAGTCTCAAGCTCTGTGATCCTGCTTCTTAACGCCTCAGTATCGGCGGCAGCAGGGGCAGGCGTCTCGGTAGCCGGGGGAGTTTCTTCTTCCCCTTCACCGGACGGCGGAGTAGTCTCGCTTCCTTCATCTTCGGCAGACCCTGTCTGAGCTTCTAGTTCCTCCTCTTCCTCAGAAACCTCAGCACTAGCTACTGGTGTGTCGCCAGACGCTTGTTCAAACGCGGCGTCATAATCTTCCTCATTGAGGAGACCATCATGCTGCTCATCAGCAGCCACATTTTCATTATCATTTTTCTTTTTCGACATTTGATACTCCTTGGTTGCGGGTAGTTTATAAGATGTTATATCTCCATGTCAAGAGACTTACGCAAGTCTCTCAACTCAGAAGCGCGGCCTCGCTTGAGATCGCTCCCGTCATTGATAAGACCATCCTTGTACCGTTCCAACCGCAGATACAGAAGTCTATCGAGTATTTTCACTGTCTCGTGGGTCTTCCGTTCTGTTAGCTTAGCCAGCAGCTCCTTCTCCTCGTTGCGCGACATCAATACCTCCAGTTGCCTCTTCTTCGGCGATTAGCAATTCAACCATTTCTCTCAGGGACGCGAGTTGTGCTTGGTCTTCGGTAGCAGTTGCTTTCTTCTGCAACTCATCCACCTTGGCCATGATCTCGATAACCTTCGGTTCGATCATAGCCATCTTCTCTTGGGTTTCGACTTGAACCTGCTCGGTCTCAGCCGTCAGCTTTCCGGTCTCGGCCTGAGTCTTCTCAGCCGTTACCTGTTCCTTCTGGTTCATGATCTGCTGGGCCATGGCCCGGGCCTGACGCAGCTCACCGAGTGCCTGCTCAGCCTCGTCCGGCTCCATGATCAAGGTCAGGTCAAGGTCACGAGCCTTCCAGCGTTCGATCAGGGCTTCGCGCACCTTGACGATCGCACGCTCATCCTCAGTCATGGTAGCCATCTCCTGCGACAGGGCGGCACCGCGGACTTCCTTGGCCATCAGGCTGATGTTGCCCTTTGGACGGACTTCAAAGTCGCCCATGGTCTCTTCGTCAGGATCGAACTCCTGATTCCACATCAGATAAGAATTGACCACGCTGGCGGTAAATCTGTCGAACGAGCGGACGTTGTCCTTCGGCAGCAGGTTGGCTCCACCTGATAAGACAGACATGTTGCGGCTTGTGCGGAAAGCCTCGCCAAGCTGCTCCGGATTACCGGTCATCCAGCTGGGCATATTTGACTCGGCATCGAACTGCTGACGAGTCTCGGCGATGATCTTGGAGATGTCGCCGATATGAGACGGGGTGTTGATCGCACGGACGGCAGGGTACTGAAGCTCCGGGCCATCGCCTTCGCGCTCGAACACCTTGAATGAATGGATCGAGTTGTAGTCGGTATTCCGTTTCATCAAGTCGACAGCAACCTCAAGCATCGGCCCTGCGGTCGCTGCCATGTTGTCGTCCAGTGCGCGGGTCGAGGAGCACAGAGCCATCTGCGAGTCACGCAGCTCCTCTGGCATACCGATACCGGTCAGGCCAGCATCTTCATCCTCGGAATAGATGAATGCGTGATAGACATCAGACGGCTTCTCACCAAACGGGGCCAGATCGGCTTTGATAAGAGTGTTGTCGATCATCCAGATGTCGACAAGCAGGTCTTTGTCCATGTCCTCTTCTGGAATCTCGTACCCCAGTTGCTCCATGTCGTGCGCCGACCGGTAGCCAAACCAGCGGAAGACTTCGTACTTGCGCTTGTCGCCGTCGATCGCTGTCGAGGTTTCACGGGCATAGTTCATCTGGTCGAGACCGGCCTCGAACGACCGCTTGATGTAGTTACCGGTCTGGTTGTCAATCAGATACTGCTTGATATTATCCTTGATGAATCCGGGCCGCTTGGACAGCATACGGAAATCATGGCGAGTGAAGACCATGCGATGGAACAAACCCTCCTGCTCCTCCCATGTCCATGCAGACAGATCAGGGTAGATGTCCCATATCTTTACGAACTCGGAGTACGGACGCTTCTGCTGAACCTTCTTGGCGTCCCAGCTGCCGTTCTTCTGCTGTTCCCAGATACGCTCGGTCTTGGTCTTCACCAGTGGAGACATGGCGACACCGGCACCGTAGATCGCACCACTTCGCAGGACACGCTTGCACAGGTTCGGGTAGTCCATCTCCTTGTCGGCGAACTGATCTCGAATCTTGGTCTGCATGTTCTCCATACGAATCGTGGCAAACTCTCGGACGCCCTTCTCGATGATGTCGCTACTGATCGGTTGAGGCGGACGCTGCTCTTGCTGGGCAGCCAGCATCTCCTGCGCAGTCAGGGCAGCGATGACGGCTTCAAGGTCTTTCTTCTGGATCGACGGGATCGGCGAGATGGTCAAGTCCCAGTTATCCTCGCTGGCTGGGAACATCATCTCCATCATCTTGGCGACGAACGCTTTGACCTTGGTGCGGGTATCCCGGGGGTAGCGACGCGACTTGTCATTCGCCAACAGCTTCAGATATTCGGGGTCATACAGGCCGCGATACTGGCGCAGGTTCTTCAACCACTGCTGCTCCAGCCCAGCTCGATCAGCGATGAACTGATCTAATTTCCCCCTCATAGTCACGCCCATCATCTCGGCGTATTCCATGTTCAATTCGAGTTTTAGGTCTGCCATTTTAATACCCCGCTACAGGAACTTCGCGTCGTTGAAAGACTGCACTTGAAAGTGGGTTGAACCCAACTTGGTCAACAATCATATACTCTGAAGCATCGTACTTGCCACCCATAAGAAATAGATCGCCATACTGACCGGCTTCGGCCACATGCGACCAGTTGTTTTTGTCTGGCTTGTCTCGATGCCCCATCTCTTTGTGCTTCTGGTTCTGGTACCTATACTTGCTACGGTATGCCTCGATCAGCCACTTGCAGCTGGGATCAATCAGGTGCATCGGCTCACCGTCAGGATAATGAATGAATGTTTTTTCGGTCGCACGGATACGTGCATCTGGATCGTTCGTATGGGCAGGCTTGACGATATGCCCCTCATCTCGCGGGAAGAACCGCTTGAGTACCTTGAAGCAGTTCAGTTCGCCCGTGTCGTCCTTGGAGACACCAGATGGGTCACCGATAATAATATATGGCAGGCCGGGACACCGGTTCCGTAACACCGGACGCAGGTGCCGTATGATGAAATTTTCCAGACCCATCCCGAATGTCACGACCTCCGCAAACGTGCGGATGCGTCCATCAGGGGTCATCTGTTTCAACACGGCAGCAGGCGTACGCCCAAAGTCCATACCAATGATGACCGGCAGCATCCCGTTCACTTCGAGTGTAACAGAGCTGATATGCTTGTCCATCTTGAAAGTCTTGCGATAGACAGGAGTTCCGGACAGCGACGGGCTATACATGCCGTGGACGTAGGTATCGACCCACTCCTTGGTTTCGCCCTTGGCGAGGTCTTGGTAGTAGCTGGGGTGCAGGTTCTCGATGTTTTCCGCGTCAGGCGAAAGTCCGGATGGCTGCTGGAACGCATCACAGACTACAACGCTATCTGGATCATCTTCATCGATTGGGGCACCCTCAAAGACCTTGAACCAGTAGCTGTCGATCTCTGGCGGGTTGGTATCGGCGATCAGGCCAGACCAGTACTTGTCCTTATCGTATGATGGGTAGCGGCGCAGACGGCCCTGAAGCGCGGAGACAATCTCTTTTGGAATCTCTCGCGCCTCGTTGACCCACGCGCCGGTCAACTCCAGCGAGAGAACACGCTGCACGTCTTCCGCGGAGTCGAGGGGGCGGAACAGGATTTCGGCACGCACATCACCAAACTCAAGATAAAAGGTTTTCTCTGATTCTTTCCACTTACCAGCGGGGCCAGCAGGCACCCATTCAGACCACGTCTTGAATGTTGTGTCTTTAAGCTGGGCAGCGGTATTACGGACGATAACCCACCGGCTGCGGCGCAAGCCGTCCGGGCCGGGTAGCATCTCTTTGCAACGACGTATGATCTCGATCACACATGCAACGGATTTACCAGAACCGATCGGCCCCATGATCGCACGGAAAAACGCGTCTGACCGCATGAACTTCTTAACGGTCGCTGATGCGTTATATACTCGTCCGCCTTCAGCCATCACTTCTTCCTAATAAAGAACCAGATTACGATGAGCATGGCTCCGCACAGAGATACCATAACACCCGGATAGTCGGCGGCGAACTGGTAAATATCACCGCCGGTATCTTTGGGTGTGTGCTCTATGGTGCGCTGCACTTGGGGTTTCATCAGTTAGTCAGCCCGACGAGAATGCCAAACAGCAACAGGCCGACAGCTATCCACAGTGCGACCTTTTTGAATGTGGTGAGACCTACATACCATGCTTTGATCGATTCAAGATATTTCATGGTCACTTTCCTTTCGAGAAGAACTGGATCAGATGTGGCCCGAAATAGAAAACTATGATCGTGCAGAACACCCAGCCCAGCTGATACACATTCGCAATCTGGATGATTACGGTGGTGATAGGGGTAAACGGCTGGCCGACAGGTTGCGTCACCGACTCGAACCACCCAAACACGGCGGCAAGCTCGGCACCTACGCATAGCCAGATCAAGGCCAGTAAGTTGAAGATGATACCAACCGCCAAGATTCGCCGGGTGATTGACCGGTACGTCTCGGAGTCCTTCTGTATTTCGACCATCTTCAACCATGCGTTGAACGCTTTCTCTTTGGCGATCGCCTTCTCCTCATCCGTATAGATGAGCATGTCGACGCCCTTGGATACATCTTTCGCCAGAGTCGATGCCGACTTAGATGCGTCCACTATCCCAAACAATCCGCCTAGCCATCCTAGCATGTTACCACCTCGCTGGGCCGTTGGTGCGGGTATCAGCATGAGTGAAGGTATCGTACTTGCCGAACCCGTATTTACCCGGGTATCTCTTGGTGAGGTAATCATACACCTCATCAGGTGATACATCAAGTATCTTGAAGTCCAGCGCCCTACACCTTGGGTGCTGGCTGGCATCGTTCGATCCCGGCCCACCTTCGGACACCGGCTTGCGATTGTACTCGAAGCACCGCGCCGCGCTGTTGATTATCAAGGTCACCTTGACCTTACCGGTCTTGATTGCAAAGTAATCACAGGTGTCCTGTACGAGACGGATGGTCTCGAAGTCCATCGAGTCAAGCCCGCATCCGCAGTTGCAGGCCAGTTCATGTCTGCTGATATTTTTTGTCAGATCGCCCATTATAGATTCCATTTCGCTTGTAGGTAGTTGATGACGGACAGCACCTCTGCATCAGTCGGGTTAGTGAAGACCGCGATCTCCAGTTTCGTTACACCGCCTACATAGGCGACTATCTCACCAGCACCAAGGTCACTGCCTGTTGTTGCGAATGCAGCAGACCTACGCAATACCTGAGAACCGTCTGCCAGCCACCATTTCGGAAGCCGCCGCACGCCATCATTCGAACTCATGACCCCTTGGGAAGCCATGATAAAGTAGGTGTCGTCAGCCACGTCAATGTCAGATGAGCCTCCTGAGTTCGGCGCAGGGTAGTAAAAATCACCCACACGGAATGCAGGGATGACTCCGTAGGTGGGCCATCTTGTATTATATCCTGTGCTTGCTATTATCCTGCGAACAGAGAACATCGTATTCATAGTTGGGAGGTATGTGTCATTAAGGTCGCCGACGAAGATACACACCCACCGGTACTCAGAGTTTGGCAAACCAGCATTTAGGTTATTTAAGTTCATGCCAAAAGTAGTGCCATTACCAAAAACACCACCGAGTGAGTTTTGTAAATTCGAGTACCACCGAAGGGTGGAGCCTGACTGTGTCACATATCTATTGTTCCCAGATTTGTCGTTGACGCGACGAGCTATCTGACCCGACCCGACTACTGGGGTTGTCCCAGCGGTGTCCTGATACACAGTAGACATATCAGAAAAATCCCACCAAGCATATAACGACGAGATAGTATCTGGTGTAGCACCGGTCGGGAGAGACCCGTAAGCTACATCACCATCATCGTTGATCCATACGTTAGATGAATTAACTTGCAAGGTCACATCATTAACTGGGAACACATGCGGGTATGGGGTTACCGGTGTTGGTTGTGGGCCGACAGTGACGTCATTTACCTGCAAGCCGTATGTCAGGAAGAGGTCTGAGGAAGTCACTGTAGGTGAAAGCGTCACATCTGCAAATACCGGCAAGGTATCATCAATAGGCTCGAACTCAGCTGTCGGTACCGTGTAAGTAGAGCCAGTGTATAGTGCGGCACGGGATACCCTAACCTCATCCAAGAACCGTCTACAAGTCGTGTCGACAGTAGTGAGCGTGGTAGTAAGACGTAGCATATCACGGGCTGTGCCGGGAGAGAGTACCTCTCCGTTCGTTGAGCGTACGCCGTCTATAAACATCTCTATCTTGCCTGCTGTCACATTGAAGACTGTGGCAAAATGGATCGGCCCATAGGTCGCACCCGGGTCAGTTATAAATCTATAGCTAAGGTGAGTACCGCCGGGATGGTAAACTGCCTGATAGAAGTATATCCGACCAGAAAATCGGTATATGTAAAATCTCCATCCTAATGTACCGCCAAAATCTGCACTGTCATACGCCTCCAGCACGAACTCCGTAGAGGTAGACGTGTAGTCCGTGAGCTTAAGGAATCCTTCTATAGTCACATCTTCTGTCGAAGGCGATACGCCGCCACCCAGTAAATTGGCGTATGGGACAGGATTACCTATCACACTAGCAGCGAGTCCATGCTGTCCGGTCGTAACCTCTGTCAGATTAGTGCCAGAGAACACCCAGTCATTGGCTGGATCGATAGCCGACAAGCCTAGCGTGTTATTCAGGTGATGTAGTGAAGGTACGTCCGCATTATAAGCGCCTACAGACGTCGGCTCTGGGCCGACAGTAACATCATTGACTTGGAGGGCAAAGACGAACAACGCCGCCGAGGACGCGCTGGTAGCCACTGTTACGTCATTGACGGTCAAATCACCTACAAGTGTTTCAAGGGTAGCTGAAGTCGCTACTTCTGTTACCACGACATCCTGTACTGTCAGATCACCGGCGGTCAGTACCGCATCCGCAGAAGTGGCAGCGACTGCCACAGCAACATCCTGCACTGTAAGATCACCAGCGGTCAGTATTGCATCCGCAGAAGTGGCGGCAACCGCCACAGCAACATCACTGACTGTCAGAAGCGGGTACGAAAGAGCCGCAGAGGTAACGGCTAAGGCCAGCGCAACGTTATTAGTTTCTAGAACGCCCGCTATGCCCACCGCCGTAGACATCAACTGCACAGCCACATCATTGGCGTACAGATCGCCACCTGTCCACACGATAGTGGCCGGGTCGATAGTCATGTCGAGCGCGAAGCTCACCGCATACAGGTCGCCGCCTGTCCATGTCGCATCCGCAGACGTCACCGCTGTGGCGACATCGACGTCACTAACTTGGAGGAGACCGCCTGTTAGGACTGCATCGGCAGGAGACACAGCTACCTGCATACCAACGTCGTTGGCGTACAGGTTACCGCCTGTCCACACGAGGTCTGCTATAGACGCAGCCGTAGCGATGAGTACGTCATTGATTTCAAACGTCCCTTCGAGGCCAACGCCAGTTACAACCGTACCCAGTATCAGGTCAGACACATCCAGATAGAGTGTCTGCCTTGCCGCTACGACACCCGGGTTATTGAACACACCTTACGCTGCGTCGTACTCAGGTATGGTGATCGTAACTGCCGGGAGAGTCCATGTCTGGCCAGAAGTCACGGCCTGTGTTGCAGCCAGCTCCTGAACGTAGACAACATTGGTGCTGTCGGTGATGACGAAGCAGTTGGCGGTACCGTTGGTGTCGACCGCGAAGTCCTTCGTATCGATCTCCAGCTCGCGGCCCGAGGGGGTGCCAGCGGCGATTGCTTGGAAGGTCGGGGTGACGGACGGTGCCAGTGCAGCGGCATCGACTGTGGCGTCGGTTGCGTTGTTTGCAACAACCGTGTTGCACAGGTACAACTTCATCGTGGCAGCTGGGGAGGTGCCGTTGATGTAGTTGAGAAGGGCATCCAGCACATTGTCGTTGAAATACGCGTCGTTTACGGCCATGGTGTTACTCCTTTATGTGATGTTTCCGTAGAGAGACCAGACATCCGCAGCAACTTGCGTGATTCCGGCCACAGCATACTGTCCTAGCAGGTTGGTCGCCCCGCTGAAGCTGTTCAGCGTAACGCCTGCGCCTGCCGCTATAGCAAGTCGGCCCGTTAGAGCCTGTTCAAATGTTATGACTGTACCGACCTCGAAAGGGACATCTGAGTTCGGCGGGATGGTCACTGTGCGTGTGACCGCTGCGGAGAGCCGGATCATCTTACCGGCATCCGTCAGCTCAAGGGTATGATCGTCTATGATATTGACGATCTCGGTCTTCTGGAGCTGGTCAGCAGCACCTTGCGGGCCGACTGCTTTAACTTTGACGACTAGCGATCCAGCTACTTGTTCAACTGTCGGCATATCAGACTCCGTTTATTCTCACGATCTCTGTGACGGATACCCCATCGACCGAAGTCGGATTGGTCGTCCCATTTATCGTTCCAGTCCAGCTCACTGACAATAGTGATAATGTGGCAGGAGTGGTATTTATGTCAAGTGTTATATCAGCCACCGACAGGTTCCCAGCGGTCAACGCGATGGTCGCCGAGGTCACGTCAATAGCCACCGTTACGTCGTTTGCGGTCAGGTTCCCGGCGGTCAGCGCGATGGTCGCCGGGGTTACGATCGTATCGACAGTAACGTCGTTGGCCGTCAGGTTTCCAGCAGTCAGCGCGATAGTTGCAGAGGTGACATCGGTAGCAACTGTAACGTCGTTGGCCGTCAGGTTCCCGGCGGTCAGAGTGATGGTCGCCGGGGTGACAGTAACGTCTACTGTCACGTCCTGTACGAAAAACTCGAAGAACGCGATAGTCGCCGGGGTGGTTGTAATACCGACCGTTACATCGTTAGCTGCCAACGGGCCGTAAATAATAGCTGCCGTAGAGCTGGGAGATACCGTGACATCGTTCGCTGTCAGGTCTCCACCAACTGGCTGAAGTGTCGCGCTCGTCACCGAGACGGCGACAGTCGGGTCATTGGCGGTCAGCGGGCCGTAGATCGTCGCCGAGGTGGCGTTCGGGTCAAGGCTGACGTCGTTGACTGATAGATTGCTGGCCGGTTCGGTGTAGGTAATCGACAGGTACGGGTCATTATCCGTACCGGTGTACTCTACTGACCGCCAAACATCATACCCAATAGTAGTCGTACCATAGTAGTCAGACAGCACCATCATCGCGTTGCCGCTGCTCCACCCGGCTCTATTAACTACTTCTTGTACTGGAGAAAGCGCGGATATGCTTCGATAACCGGTTGCAGATACCCCGCCTACTGTAAATGCTGTGTACGCAGTAGTTCTGGTTTTCGCTACATGGGTCGCACGTGATGTTGGTGCTGTTGCGTCGTCCGCATCATTCAAGTACAGACGGCAGTTCTGTGCAGTCCCGACCCGACCGCTTAGCGAAACATTAAATGAAGCAGCCGATACTGTTGACCCCTGCGGGACAGTGACGTTAGGGAAACGAAAGAAGCATTCTTCTGAATAGTCTGCTGTCTTCGATGGAGTGTCACGCCCCATATAGTGGATTGCGCTAGCACTAAAAAATTCGTTTATGGTGGTGCTACTCCCATCATCCGCAGCAACTGCCGGGTACCCGACAAATGATGCGTCGATAATATACGGCAGGGATCGAGCGACAAGGTCAGCGTACTTTAGGCCGTGGATCAGATGCGGCTTACCGCCAATCATCTTCATTCGCTTGGTTACTGTTCTCGGTCTTGCCTTGTCCCATGCCTCAGACCATGCCGCGAGGACTGGTATAAATATCGGCCTGACGTCACCCTTCTTGAAGCTAATCTGATCGTAGTCAGTGTTCTCGACGATCGAGCCGTCAGCTCCGTCATCCATACTATCGTGACCAGATGGGTTCAGTTCAGTCACAAACCCAACCCGTACAACCTCCGGGTCAATGCCGTAGTCCATAGGATCAGGGATACCAGCGAAGCTGGTCATCCTGATGAACTCTTTTACCCCATCGCCGAGGTTCTGGTAGCGTACCTGACAGTGCGGATACAAACCAAAGAACGTGATGTTTTTGCCGTCAACAACACATGTGGTGTTACTGGGAGTACCGAGTACGGTGTGTGCTCCAGTGTCAGATCGATGCAGCACCACTCCCTTCGGGCGCGACGCAACCTCGATCCCGCCACGAATGAACAGCATGGAGTCCGCTTGGTTCAGGTTCTCCTTGAAGTGCATCCTGAAGTCGTTGTCACCGCTCATCCAGTCGTAGCCCGGACGATCAGATGGCACAAACTCCCGGGTGATTTCCGCCATTCCACCCTGTCCATCATCGTAATGGATGGGGGCTGCGGAAGCCTCGATCGTACGCGTACCATCCCCATTGTCATGGGTTTTGGTGAATCGCGTTCTTAGATTGACGAGTTCAGGCATCAGGCAATCCCCGCTGCTCTACGGTCAAGGCACTTCTGGCAGACACAACACGGTTCCGCCTCCTCGCAGGAGACGGTGATCGGAAACAATGGGTCTTTCTTGGCAAGGAAGATTCGCTCGCCACGGCTGAGCTTACGGACTGGGCAGATAACTACGGGCGCGTAGGGAGCGCGACTTTCTTCGGTCAGCATGTCAGTTACCTTGCGACCGAAGTTCTCAGAGAAGCCATCGTCGATGCCGGAAATGATGTACTCCACCCCATAGTGCCGTGCCTTTATGGCTGCTGCCATGTGGAACAGCACCATGCGGTAGGGTATCTTGAAGGCACCGTTTTCCTTGAAGGCAAAATCTCCGAGCAGCATCAGGTCAGTCGTCACGCAGTGCTTCCCAGCGATCTCCTGCGCTGCCCGGTGGGCAGGGCCGAAGTTCTTCTGCCCAATCCAGACAGTCAAGCTGTGGAGGACAAGCTCGGAATCGGCCTCTTTCATAGCCACGATCGAAGCCAATGTATCGATCCCCCCGCTATTGAGAAGCACTGCTTCCATCAGAACTCCAGTCCGATACCTGCCCTGTATACTGTCTCGTCCGATTTCTTGTAGCTGTAATCCTGCCGCTGGAGCCGGACATCCATCCACTTGAATATCTCGAACCCCACGGTGGTCTTGAAGTAATACTTCTCGTCCAGATCAGAATCGTAGTCGACCTGATACCGGTTCTGGAGGTAGATCGGGAAGTCCTTCTTTGACACCTTGATGTCGTGGATCAGCTGCTTGTCGTAATTGCCGCTGTCAGTGTCGACATGGTACAGCTCCAGCCTGTTCTTGAATTTGAAATCACCGATCTCAAACCCGTACGAAGGTGCGCAGAGCGCAAAAGATACCAGTAGCCCAAGCAAAAACCAATTCAATTTTCTCATTTTTTCATCCCTTCAATAGCGTTCAGTATTAATGTCCCTGCGATAAAGACCAGTGCGATCTTCATGCACTTGAGACTGACGGCGATCTTCAATAGCTCGTGAGCATTACTAATCATTGTGATGTTGACAGAGACGATGATGCCCATAAGGATACCAGCGACCCCATTGATAACGACGTCTTTCAGAAGGCCACGCCCGAGTAGCTGAGATGCCTTGTAGGTCGCATACAACAAACCAGCGGACGCGAACGGCATGATGCTATATGCGCCAAAGGCTATACGCCCTGTATCGACATTGTGCATATACGATGCGATCGGAATCGTAAATGCCAGCCCCGGACAAACCATGACGAATGGCTTGAGTAGGTCAGCCATCCGTAATTTAAGTAGAGCAATATCCGGTATAACGCCGGTCAAAGCGTTAGCTGGATTTGTATGGAGTAGGATGTAGTAGAGTAAGCCCAAGCAAATACTCAGCCCTACGCCCTTAGCCAGTGGTCTCGTTTTTGTCAGTGTGGTCATGTTGTTTCGATCCATGTCTGCGACGGGTTGAACATGAACTCGGTGGTCGATGTCGCATGGCCGACCACGCGCAGGAACTGGCCACCGCTAGGCGGTGTCGCAGTGATCTCGCCCGTTGTTGGGCTGACATAGTATGTGGAGCCTTGGGTCAGGCCGGTCAAGCCGGTCACTTTACCCATCAGCAGGAAGGTGCCTGCCGCGCCGCCAGAGATCGCCTCGGTTGCCATGACTAGCATCCCCTTGGTCGTCGCCTCTGCGTCGGCGTCGGCCAATGTGATCGTGCCTGCGGCCACCATGATGCCAACATCCCCAGCTGCGAAGGTATTCCCGGCTGTCGCTGTCAGCTCATCCGTGAGACCTTTACAGTTAAGGTAGCCCGCTAACAGCATGTTGTTAGCAGCTATATCACCATCTGCGGTGATGCTGTTAAGAGGATAAGTTTGACTGCCTAGATTGTAACTACTGTTAAGTGGGAACAGCCCGGTATTGTTTATGAACCACCGAAGGCTTCCATCTCCACCAAGCAATAAATCATCAGCGGATCGGATAGTAAGACTGCCAGATAATGTCTTAACCTCCCCAGAGGCCGGAAGGGTAATATCATCACCTGTCGTAACCCCACCAGCTACTTCTACATTACCCACATTGTCAACGACGAACATCTCGGACAGGCCGCTGTTCAGCACCTGCACCAAGTCTGCCGACTGACCACTATCACCGATCACCTTGAGGGTCACATAGTCTGAGACGCTCTCGCACTGAAAGGCACGATAGCACTGGATAAACGCCCCAGTATCGTTATCGATGCCACCTCGGAAATGCGCCTTGTTAGTTGCGTAAAAACTACTCCCGGCCACATCACCGTTGGCATGGATATAGCCGTTGCTGTGCGTCCAGTTGCCGGAAAGGACAAGATTGGTGGCAGAGATCGCACCCGCATCGGTGATCGTCACCAACGACTCTTGGATTATCAGTCCAGTCACGCCATCAAACCTGACAACGGCGTTATCCGTGACCGTACCCGGCCCCGGGATATACTGGGTATCATGGGTATGGCCATCATTCGCCACACTTAGTGGGTCACCACCGGTGCCTGTACCTGTCAAGGTCGTATCGGTAGACACAATCGACAGGTAGTTACCAGATGCCCCGGAGGTTACCTGTGCCCGCGAGCCACTGAGTACATCGACTTGAATCAGCTGCCAGTTACCTGCGGTATAGCGCAGGATGACTTTGGAAAGGAAAGTGAACTCAGGCGTGATTGTCGGCACGGCCCCGAGATTCAAGTCAAGTGGCGAACGGGCTTGGATAGCGGACAAGGTGCTATCAGCTGACTGCCCCTGCACCCACCAGTACCGGTAGCCCTGCGAGATGGAGTCCTCAGTAACTGGCACACCCACCAGCCAGACGGCCATGTATTGGTTGTTTGAGAGCAGGGTCTGTTGCCACGTCCCGCCAGTAAACTCATTCCAGTATGGCTGGTTGCCGGAGAGCGGCACAATGTCTGTAGCCCCAGTGGCAAAGTTTGAGGCACCCCCGGCCCCGCTCAGGTAAAACTGAGTCGCGCCGAGAATGTCCACATCCCACTCGGGCAGTGTCGTGTAGATGTCTTCGTCATTCAACACCGTCGCCGAGACAGTCGGTCGCCGGTCGGCGGCAGTCGTCGAGGACAGCGTGTAGCCGGACAGCGTACCACCAGACACCTTGTATGTTCCTTGACGGGCATGGAACTCGCGGTGGGTCTGCCACGGCATCAGGCCATGAACTTCACGGACGCCGTACTGATGGGTCGCACCGTAATAGGCGAAGGCGACCATCATCATATCGAAGTCCCAGACTGTGGTGCTCCAGCTGAAGGTCTCGCCATCCGTAGTGTAGAGGAAGTATGTCTGGTCGGTCGTGGCGCTGTGCGCACTGGATGTCCACGGGGAAGTCAGCTCCTTGAGCACCCCGCGCCAGTAGTAGCGCAGATCACCGGTCAGTGTGATCGTCCGGGTGATCTCGTCGTAGTCAACTTGAATCGCCGTGTTGTCCACCCAGCCGGTCGGGTCGAGTGTCAGCTGCTGCTGATCCCGGGTGACATAGTGGTTCAGGTCTGTGTGGGTCGCCCGGACAAATATAGTTCCGTTAGTATGGGCAAGGATAACAAAAGCCACCGGCATATTTATATCGAGGCCGGTCGGCTCGACGTTGGTCAGGTAGCCAACATTCGCCGGATCAAGGTACAGGATATCTCCATCATTCCACGTTTCCAGCCCGCCGAATGACAACGCACCGGTCGTATCGAGGCCGCGTACCTTACCAAACTCGGAGACCTTGCCGTCCGTATCGTTGGCAATATCCTCGGTAGTGATGCCGAGGAAGTACCGCTCGTTGGCATGGTCGGTCGCGTCCATCGGTGCGATCGTGATCCGCCCGGAGGCTCCGATCGTCCCGGTCGCCATGACCGGTGTGCCATCGTCGATCTGTGCCCCGCTGTTATTACGGACATGGTAGTGAATTTCCTGTCCGATCTGGAGGACGGCACCGTTCTGGCCAAGGTCGAGGGTCTCCTCGTCCGCGTTCCATGCCAGTTGGCCTTGGGTCACGGTGATGCCTGCGGTCAGGTCAAAATTCATCTGGGCCGCATTGACTGATTCGTCGAGGTACAGGTTATCCCACGTCGTCCCGCCCGACACACCGATATCCTTTGCAAGACCGACAGGAATGAGATTGGCGTTGATCTGTACGTTGTCACCTTGCGGCCAGAGGATGAGGTCTGGCGTCCTACCGCCGCTCGCATAAGCAAGGAAGTAAAGGTCATCCCCACTCCAACTGAACTCCCCTACAGCTTCCCGGCCTACGTCAGAATTATCAAAGAAATATATGGTAGTAACGCCTGTCGGGTCGGTTGGGGTAAAGCTAAGCTCACCATCGATACCAGTAATAATAACCCCGGTCAATTCGCTGCCAATATTGACGCTATTGAATACGACGTTATCGGCCTTTGCCAAATCCTGATCAATCGAGTCGAGGTTCGACCGGTTAGCATGAGTGATCGCTGCCAGCTCGACAGCATTAACATGGCCGTACTCCGGCCCTGAGCCAGTGAGAGCCGACAGGTCGTCGTGGTTAAAGTCGCTGGCCACCTGATCGTCGCTACCCGGGGCGTGGATGTTGCCCAGCTGCACGGTCGTCAGGTGTTGGTAGTCGGCTGGCCCCCCACCGCTGATGCTTGCCAGATCGTCGTGGTTGAAATCACTAGCAACCTGATCACCGGTGTTGTTGCCGGACAGGTTGGCCGCTGCGATGCTGTGTACGCCTAGACTAACGTCTCCGGTCGCGCCGGTGTACGGCACCAGACCACTCAGGTCTTGGTCGTCACTATTGGGGGCGTGTAGGTTGCCATACTCGGTTGCATTGAGGAAGAAGTTCGTCAACCCCTGCACCATGTTGTCCATGTCGAAGACATCAGCTGCGATAGTAGTTGGATCGTAGACTGCCGCCGTCATATCCCCCGAGCCGGGGGCGTGGGCAGTAAACTCCAGCCCGTCCTCACCTGCGGTGACCTGAACGCCGTAGCCAGCCGCACCGGCATACGATACAGGAGTATCAGACAGGTCGAGAAAGCTCCCGCCCGCTGCACCCGGTGGCCCCTCGATCCCCTGCGGCCCGCGTTCTTTAATCTTGACGACTATCTTCTGGGTCATGGCTTCACCGTTACCGAGTCAAGGATCGTAACCGGCCCTTCTAGGTAGTAGATGTCCTCACCGCCGGAGCCGACGACTAGAACGTCGTAGTACCCGCTGGTCTCATCATCATCGATCGCCGCGGTCTGGACATCGGTCAAAGTGAGTTTGATGACGTTATCGGTCGGGGCCGGATTGGTCACAGCCACACCATCAACCGTCACCGTGAAGTCCAATATCAAGTCGGTCTCCCGGTTGCGCAGCTTTCTGATCTGCCCGTAGACAGACGCCCCGGTCAGATCGAGGACGACATCGTCGATCTCGACCCAGAACTCCAGACTGAAGTCCTCGCCTTTGCGTATCGTAATTGGCCATCTGCCTGCTTGTGACATGGCTTACTCCTATGGTCTCAACCCATTTATCCACAAGGTCATCTCGTCCCACGCCGGTCTTACCGTACCGAATGTTGTCCCACTGAAATAAATATAGCTAAGATTAATGGCCGTAGTATGTGGGAACGTAAAGACCAAGGTATCGCTGACGTAGTACCGAATATTAGCGCCATCCCAAGTTACCTGTCTGTTGGATAATACTCCGGATGTTGTTGCTGGGCAAGTTACAACCGTGTTGCCGCCGGGATGTACGCACTCTACTTGAGTTGTAGATAAAGTCCCATTAATCCCGATAGTCCAGTTCATGTGGCACCTATTGCCGCCATTACCATATCCAGATGTGGGGTAATAACTGGCCTGCCACTTCCAATCCAATCCTAATAGGTTCAGCGTTTCACCGAATAGGTATTGTATGTACGCGGAGTCTGTACCGCTGGGGGAGTTCAGCTCTAACCGATCGAGGACATAATTCACCCGGAAGATGGCATCGGTACCAGCACCTAAATCTACCTTGTCGGTATACCCGCCAGTCGCTGGGCCGACAGTAGGAGACCATGTTCCCTCTGCGACAGTTATATGCGCACCGGTTGTATTATTGAAGGCATCGGAGAAGTATAGTGATGGATCAGGCGGCGGCGCAGGCGCAGCTCCGCCAGCCCCGAACAAACCCCGGACTATGTCGCGTGGCAGGCCGTCTCTTATCGGAGATCGTATCATAACGACCTCCTAGTGGCTCAGGCGGCAGACAACCGTATCAGTGCCGTAGTCACCGGTTTTGATACCGACCCGGTAACCTTCTGCGCCTTCGTTCCCGGCCTCGATCACTTTCTGTACGCTGTTGTTGACAGCGTCGGAGACCGTATACTGCACCACGTCCGCCCAGTTGGCTCCGCCATCAAACGTGCGCTGCAAGGTGACCGTCGAGTCAGCCAGTCCGGTGATGGACAGGTTGAGCAGGCCACCTTTGTTCGGCTTGTCCGCCGGGTGGATGTGATCCGTGAAGGTGTTCTGCGCTGTCAGGCTGGCAGAAGCTCTACCGTATACTCTGGCCATGGTTCTCTCCTTCAGTGAGTATTCCGGACGTCGACCCCGACGTCCTGTTTGATGGCACCGCGTGGGTCTTTACTCAACGCAATACCGTGATCATGAGTGTTGATCTGGTGTAATGAGATATAGATCGCCATCACCGTGGAGATGACGGCCAGTACCGCAGGCAGGAACCGTCTCCAGCCCAGCTCGCCAAGGTACCACTTCCACATCTTGTCGATGTCGACGTCAGACTTCCTGTGCGCGGTATACCAGTCCCAGATTTTCGGGAAGTTCTCAAATATCCCCGCGCCATCGCACTTCGCGTTCCGTTCCTTGATTGCCTGCACGTCCGTCTTCACATCCCGCAAGGAATTGAAGATCAGGTCGTTCTCCTTTTTTAACTGGAGCAAGACCTCGCCATGCCGTGCATTCTGTAACAGCACCTGCGTCAGCTCCTTGATCGAGCTATTGAAGGTCTCGGTCTGCGTTCTCAGGGTTTCGAGGATCGCATCGATCTTCTTGCTCTGTTCATGCTGACTTTTTTCAAGGGCTACAATAATCTCGGCTTGCTCGCATGGCTGGGACATCTGTGGTTCCTTACATCTCTGAGCTGCGGGGGTGGGCGAACCCACCCCCTAGCCTATTTACGCGTTGACAGTGCAGACGTCGGAGATCAACAGCTCACCGTTGGGCTGCACGAAGACAACATAGTAGTCGTCCGCAGCTGCGGTGATTGTCAATCCCAGCAAGCCTGTCGCCGTGGTGGTGAACAGGCTCGGCCCAGCTCCACCGACGTTGGTCAGTGCGCCGTTGGTCAGGACGGCAAGGCTGGTATCGGCAAGGTCTTGAGTTGTGCCGTCAGCAGATTCGCTGAGGTAGAGCAGCCCGGAGACAGGGGCTGTCATGGGCATCCCGTTCTCGTCCTTGAACACGAACTGCACAGCGCAGCTGCCGGAGGCAGGCGTGGCGGACGTGGTCACAGTCCAATACAGGGAAGCGAGGGAGGTGCGCAGCTTGCGCAGGACGGGTGGAAGTTTCTCCAGCATGGTTCTCAGGTTTTCTCTCATGATGCTCTCCTTTTCAGGGTAGGCCGTGATTGGCCACTCGTTTTAACGGGCGGTGCCCGGTTACATGTTGATCTGGATATTAAACGCCAGACCGCCAGCGGTGATCTCGCCATCCTTCGCAGTTTTTGGCTCCAGCTCGCCGAGCCGCGCCATCTGTACGAAGATGTCCTTCTTTATTCCCGGCGGCGTATCCGGATCGGCCATGATCCTGTCCATATCAAGCAGGTACATCTCCGCCTGCGTCGCCGCCTTGCGCTTAAACGAAAGCCCGTTCTCCGCAATCTCCTTGCGAATACGGGCCAGATCAATCCGGAATGCCCGGTTCTCCAACAGGAAGTCCAACTGCTCCGGCTTCAGGTTATATCGTTCCTCTATATCGGAGCGCGGGTCGATCCCAAGGGCGATGTCGACAACCAGCGCCTGCGGCCACATCGGACACCCGGGAGCGCGAACAGGCGAGACGCCGAGCGCAGAATGCGCAACCTCCGCAACCTCATCGAAATCCTCGTTCAGGTAATCATCAAGCCCCGCTAGGGCGTCGGAAGCCTCGAAGGCTATATCGTCGGCGAACAGTTCCATACGCGAATCTTAGATGCTGTAACAGCTGATGTCAAGCTGGAAAATCAGTCAGGAACGTTGGGCCGTGCGGTGCCATACACCTTTTCAAGGATTTTCGTGTGACGTATGGGCGTACCTCCCCCACAAACCCCCACGGTGCGCAAAATACCCCCCATTGGGGGGTTATCTAGGCTGGCTCAGCCTAGCGTCGAGTTGACTTATTACATACGTTATGCTATAATGGTTATCAAATGATGAGACATAACGCTTGACATCTGATGCAATATGTGTTAGTCTTTTCATACGATCATTGATAACTGAATAGCAGGGGCGCAACAGACTAGCTAGGCTGAGTCAGCTTAGCTCATAAGGAGATAGACTAATGGCTATTACTTTTAATTCTGTTCGTTCCACATGGTTGGCACTAGACAAGAAGTCCACCGATCTGGACGTAACCATCGATGATGCGTGCAAAGAGTGCGCGAACTGGATGGTAGGCAAGAACTATACGTTCCTCGATCTGCAAGCCAAGTCGTTCCGTGGCAAGGACTCTGATTGGCCGAAGGACGTTGGTCAGTCCAAGGCGATTTCCGATCACAACAGCAAGGATGCTTCCGCATACAAGCTGTGGGCAAGCAAGATTTCCGCTCGCTTCGAGATCGAGATCGTTGGCAAGACCAACGAAGGCCGTCCGATCCGCGCTATCGCAGTGGATCGCGATGGCAACCCGATGGCCAAGAAGGATAAAGGCCACAACTTCTCTGATGCTTTGCTTGAGCGTGCGAAAAAATCGCATGGCTTGACTCTGGCACAGCTCAAGAAGGATGACACGATCAAGAATAACACTGACCTGTCCGTTATCCTTGAGCGTCTGGACAATCAGAAGGCTTTGCAGATCAATTTCGAGCGTATCCGCCCGTCTTTGGTTAAGGCGCGTCACGAAGGCAAGGCTTTTGAGGTCGATGATGTCCTCGACATCATCCGTGACCTGTTCTCGACCACCAACCTGCATGTCGAAGTCCACGGCGATGACGTTCCGGTGACCACGCGGGTATCGCGGGTTGTCGAACACACCACCGAGGAGCCGGAAATCGATCCGGCCATGGTTAAGATGTTTCAGCAGTTCATGAAAATGGCATCCAACGGTTAATTAAACATGCGCCCCTGCTATTCAGGACTAAGCCCCTAGCTTTCGAGCTAGGGGCTTTTGTCGTGCTTAAAATTTGCTAGGCTGAGCCAGCCTAGCTGTATAGCAGATGTTATAGTAGGAATATCAGGAACTTACGTTCGATATGTTATATTTTTATAACATACCATAGAGCGTTTAGTACGACATCCTGTGCTTTTAGTACGTTTAGTATGTATTAAAATAATCCGAAACTATAACATGTGTTATACACACCAATGGGCTAACTATGCGAAACCACTAGGGGTCTATAATAATAATAATAATACTTTTAGTATAAATAGTATGAATAGTACGTTTTTCAAACTGAGCAATAAACCGTTGCCGTCTCGCCCTATGGTTTTTATATGATAATACACATGTCATATAACATATAAGGGTAAAGAGTAAAAAGATAGGCTCGTTCTCTTGAAATCACGTACTAAACGTACTAAACGTACTAATGCTAGGCTGGGCCAGCTTAGCTATTTCAGGCACTTAAGTCCGACATGTTAATAACACATGTTATATTTGGGAGGTGCATTTTTTAAGGTCAAACGTACTAGCCAACGTACTAAACATACTAGAGAGGAGGTGAAAACGTGCGCCACACACGCGAAACGCAGATGGTCGTGGACAAATTGCGTGTGCTTGATACACCGGCACTCATAGCATTTGCAAGCGACAGCACGAAACCGTGGACTGCTCGCAA
>Ga0180437_10003776_pt1 | contig 22202 bp, 14 predicted proteins | sample SS_ome_4_FD_132410 | JGI IMG/M metagenome (GOLD analysis project Ga0180437, IMG submission 132410) | Hypersaline lake sediment archaeal communities from the Salton Sea, California, USA - SS_3_D_1 metaG | ecosystem: Environmental > Aquatic > Non-marine Saline and Alkaline > Hypersaline >...
AAAACGCCCCGCATGTCGTAGGCTATCTCTTCTGCCCTTATTTTTTTCCAATATGCATCAACCGAGCCTTCCAGCTTGACTATTCCGTTATTTACGGACACATCTATATCGGTATCGGAAATATCAGGATTCCAACTCAGTGCGCTTTGAATGTTGGTTTTGAGTTCATGGTCGGTTGGAATGCTTGCCGGCTCCGGATATTCCACCACCAACTGGTTGTCGACTTTATAAACCCCGGAAATATCCCAGGCGTCCTCTACAGAAGCCCTGTAGGCCGCATAATGGGACACTTTGCCTTTCAAGGTCACCTCTCCATCTGTAACTTCCACATTCACTTTCGATGCGTCGACCCTCCCATCCCAATATAGGCTGTCGACAATATCCTGTTTGATTCGTTCATCAGTTCGTTCCATCTGTTCCTCCTATTTTTTTTATATTTTTGAAATGCAAAAATTATGCCAATTAAGCTCAAAAGCTTTCAATTTTCCGAGTGAAATCGTTTCCAATACCGCCCCTTCATTCCAGATGCAAGCCTATTGCACTAGTTCATAGAAATCATTCTTGTTCAGCATTGCTTTGAAATATTCATGCGATTATTTGTGGTCTGCGGACTAATGAGCTGGAGATGTTGCCGATGAAGGAGGATTTCGTTTACAACGAGACGAATATATCGACAACGGCCATAGTTAGTGGACAGTTTATCTGCTTACTCCGGCAGGCTGCATTCTTTGTATTCAAATTCAAGGGTGGCGTGTTTGATGTTGTACTTTTCCAGTCTATCGAATTCCTTCATGGTATGAAATGGGAGGTTGAGGAAAACAGTTGGTTCGCCTGGTGTTGATCCCCAGGATGGCTTCGGAAGCAAGCTCCAAGACGGAAACCAATTTAAGCAGTTCCCTGCTAAGGATATTCAGCTGGATGATATCCTGATTGACAATGATAGCGACCTACAGGTCATTCTTTTCATTCCGGATGGGAATGCGAGAATCGAATCGCCGTTTCTAGCATAGACAAGCCAAGTATCTCTTAGACATTTATTCATGAAGACAAGACTCTTATCCTACAATATTAGAACTGCCGTTTTTTTTTCTTTGCGTTTAATGCCCGCTAAGGAAGGAGATCTGGCATGGTATTTGCACCTTATGCTTTGAAAATTCAATTTAGGAGGAAGATAGCATAATTTAGAAGACCAGGAAATTCCTGAGTTGGCCACTGTGGTAGTCATTTGTTATGATTGCTTTTTGCGAGAGCGACATTTTGGCCGCTTCATCCGCTTCGCTTCCAATGAAAAGGCCATGTCAAATGAGGCCAAGTTTTTGCACCTCATTCGTTAAATGGATCGGCACGTAGTAGAAGTCGAACATATTGCCGAGAATCTTGATGAACATACTCGCACTTCCCGCTGAAGGGAAATATAAATGAAAGCAGCTTATCATGAATCCGGCCTTTCCAAAAAAGTACAGGCCGTGCACCGGGCCCTTGCCAGCGTGATCGAAGAGCTGGAGGCGGTGGACTGGTATAATCAGCGTGCGGATGTGGCAGAGGATGGCGAGCTGAAAAAAATCCTGCTGCACAACCGTGATGAGGAAATCGAGCATGCTTCGATGTTGCTGGAGTGGCTTCGGCAAAGAATCCCGGCATTCGATGGAGAACTCAGAACCTGTCTTTTCACCGAGGAGGATGAAGATTAGAAGTTGTTATTGGGAAGATTCGGTCCAGCGACCTGGGAGTTTGAGGAGGGGGAGGAAATTCTTCATAATCATTGGCCAATTTTTTTATCGGGCCTAATATGCATGCCGACTTATGTGATTTGGCATTCGCCGCTCCGCAACTCGGTATGACTCAGTGATTGAAAGTAGAGAAGTGAGGTAAAATAGATGGAGGTTTAAAATGAGTTCCAAAGATTTTTTTCTCGGTGCCATGCTCGGTGCCCTCGCCGGTGTGCTGTTTGCACCCAAATCAGGGAAGGAGACGAGGGAGACAGCCAAAAATTACTATTTCGAGATGAAAGACAAGGTTTTAGAGGACATGAGCAAGATAAAAGACATCTCCCGCGAGACCTACGACAAAGTCGTCAATTCCGTCGTCTCTGGTTATGAAGAAACCCGGAAGATCACGTCTCGGGAAGCCGCAGAGATCAAAGAGGAGCTGAAATCGGGATATGGCCGTATGAGACAGCTCGTCACCGGTTGGCGGGAACTCGGGGAGACGAAGGCGGAATAATCTTGTGCGGCTTTTCTCTTGTCAGGGCCGGCTAAACAGATTTTTGTTTTATTATTATTAAGGCAGGATGGACGACCGCCCTCACTCCTGGAGAGATCAGGGCGCATTCTCGGGTGGATTGGTAGGAGATCATATCCGGCACTTTTCCTGAAAGAATCACCCTGCCGTTCTCCACCGTTACGGAGACGGAGTCATTCGGTATGAATCTGTTCCGCCTGAAAGCAGAAACGATATTGTCCGTAATTTGTTGGTCGGAAATGTCCTTGGTGGGGACCACAACTAGAGCATTGTTCACATCGATGACCCCGAATATGTTTCGGACCACATCTCCGATGCGGGTCTTTCTCCAGATGGAATCCACCGTGCCCTTCACGGTCACGCATCGATCGAAAACCGTCACGTCCACGCAGGATTCATCGATATCGGTATGCCATCTCAACAGATTTTGAATGTGGGATTGGATCTCCTCATCAGACGGCGCTGCGGATTCCGCGTAAGAAATGACAAGGAGATTATTGTTCACCGAGATCACGCCGGGTATGGATAAAACGTCCTTCTCGGCAGCCTCCCGGGCAGAAAAATCGGGGACCATGCCTAAGAGAGATACCTGACCGTCTCGAATCTTAACATGGATATGAGATGTGTCCACTCTCCCGTTCCAACCGAGATGATCCAACACATGCTCGAGAGTGAGCTCAACATTGTGAGTCATGATTTAGTCCTCCTCTTGAAACCGCCGTAGCAGATGCGACCTTTACCGAGCGTCCTCCCTTTCAATGCTGATCGGATCTCATCCCGGTGCGATCATTACAAAGGCCGGTTGAAAGGCATATGACGCCGGTAGTAGTAGTCACGGAAGTAGAAATCGGTGTAGTCTTCCGGCGCTTCCGTTATCGTCAGGCGGTTGCGTACATTCCGAGCCCCGCCCTCGAAGGCATTTTGAATCGCGGCATCGAGTTCGTGGATGGTGGTCACCTCCCCCTCTAGAATGGCAGTCCCGTTTTGTACTGAGACATCGATGTCTGTCCCATCGACCATAAGGCTCCAGGCAAATTCGTGTTTGATATCTTTTTCAATCTGGGTGTCGCTTCTCCACTCCCAATCAGCCGTAACTTCCAGATTGTTCTCCACTTCCACCACACCTTTTGTTCTCGAGGCGATATCTTCGGCCACGGTTTTTTCGTAGCGGGTATCCACACGGCCGTAGAGATAGACTTTCTGATTCCTGACCACTACGGTTATATCGAACCTATCCACGAAAGGATTTCTCAAGAGGGTACCTTTTACATTTTGTTCGATCACTTTGTCCGGCGGGGGATCGGCAGGGCGGACCTTGATCCTGTTTTCCACCTTCCAAACACCCGTGGTGTTTCTGGCGTCTTCGGCGGCTGCCTTTTTCGCCTTCAGGTTGTCCACCATCCCACTCAGGGTTACAGTTCCCGCGTCCGCTTCAACATCGATATAAAAGGACAAAACCCGCGGGTCATACAGAAACGCATCTCTGACCGCCGCTTCGATCTCTTCATCGGTCTTGAAGACGGTTCTTTTTTTCTCGAGCTCATCACGCGCCCACCACCTGACCTCCAGGCCGCTGTGGTCAACCGCATCGACCCCCGCAACCAGGAGGGCTTTTTGGTATGCGCGGCTCCTCTCCAGAGCGCTTCCTACGGCTCCCTTTAAAATGACTGTTTCATCCCTGACCTGGACATTAATCAGGCTGTCATGGATGAGCGGATCGATTTCGAAACGCCGTTCCACTTCGCTCCGGATCTCCGGTTCGCTCCTATCTTCCGAATAATCCACATCGATCTGATTTTCAAGCTCTCTGACCCCTCTGATTCCTTTAGCCACATATCCGGCAAGTCTCTTCTCAGACCAAGAGTCGACATCGCCTTTCAGGGTTACGACGCCGTTTTCGACGGTGACGAGGATTTCATAGCTGTCAGCCGCCGGGTCCATGAACAGGGCATTTTCTACGTCCTCGCGGATCTCGGCATCCAGGCGTGGGATGGGATTCACCTCGATCATATTCACGACCGAGCGGACACCCCTGATGCTCTCCGCTATGGTTACGGCCCGCTCTCTCGCCAGGATGTTATCGACGGATCCCGATAGTGTCACCACTCCCTGGTGGGTCTCGATGTCTATGAGGTGAGAAGGCGCATCCTCATCGAAACGAAGGTCGGATTGTATGGCTTCCGTGATATCTTCATCATTTATCTCGGAGGTTTGGAGTCGCACTTCAGGCGCATCCGCTTCGGGAGACTCGGCTCTGCATGTCAAAAGCGGGACTAACAATCCTCCCATGATAAACACGATGGCGGACTTCCTGACAAATGATCCTTGTTGTATCATGATATTCTCCTTCAATTGGTTTTCTACCGCGCCTTCGCCGCCCGGCCCTATCTAAAGTATCGTTTTTGAGATCGGCACTATTTCAAGCCAGATGCAGATTGTTGATGATATGCTTGACGCCGGCGGTTAGCCTGACGATATCCACGGCGATCCTATAGGCCAGTCTGTCGTGGACGGTACCGGACAGGGTGACCTCCCCGTCTTGGACTTCAACGTTGACCTTATTGACGTCCAGATAGGCATTTCTGTCCATGGCCGCTACAATAGATTCGGCAATGGCCGTGTCTTCCGCCTTCCTGGAGGGCACAACCGACAGTTCGTTGACGACGTCTTCGACTCCTGCGATGTCCCGTATCAGGTCTTCCGCTTTGAATTTCTTCCATAAGGCGTCCACCGTGCCTTCCAGCTTAATCCGCCCCTTAAACACGGATATGAAGATATTTGCACTCTTGAGGGTCGAATCCCAGCTCAAGGCCTGTTCGACGAAGGCTTTGATCTGGTGATCTTCAGGGCCGGTGATATCGGCAGGATAATGGATCTTCAACCGGTTGACCACCGTCTTAACGCCCGATAGAGTCCAAACATCCGATTCAGCGGCCTTGGATGGCCGTATGGTCGGACAGGGTCCCGGTGAGGGTGACTTTGCCGTCAGCAACATCAACTTTGATTCGTGACGCGTCGACCCGGCTGTCCCAATAGAGACTGTCGACAACATCTTTCTTGAGCTTCACATCTATTTTTTGCATGTTTGCCTCTCTGGCCTTTTTCACTCGGTCCGGGAAGGAATCAGTGTTACTGTCATGCTGTTGTTGGCTTCGTTCTGCTCCATGATCATATCCGTGCAGTCGATTATTGCCGTCACCGAGCCTTTTTCGGTGATCGCGAGATCGCTGTGAAAGACACCGATGCCGGTTATGGGCTGCAGTGCTTTATCCGGATCGAACTCGATAAAGCTCCGAACACACCATTCGGCATCATTATTGATAATGCGCAGGGTGCATTCTGCCTCATCTTCGGCCAACCAGATGTGATCCGGGACAGGTCCCGGTCCTATGTTCTCGATGAAAACGACCACGTGGTTGTCGTCGGCCAACTCGATTTTCTGCACGGCAAAGTCCGGCAGAACACAAGGCCCGATCGCGTAATCCGGTTCGGCGTTGTTGGTCTCATCGGCTTCCGGGATCACGTCATTATAGTCCACATGAAGCGCCAATCTTACGGCGGTGGAAATTGGGTAAGCCACCAAATAGCGGGACTCTCCCCCCGGTTGGGCGATCCCGCCGCCTGAGACGGATGTGGGCTCGTTCAGGATGATGTCCCCCACGAACTCTCCATTGACTGCAAGCGAAGCCAGGCTGGGACGAATTTCTGTGATGGATCCTTCGCCCTGGTTGCCGACGGTGATATATAAGCCTTCTCCCATACAGGAAATGTCCTTAATAAAAAGATCGGGGAGGCCTTCTGGCTGTTTTTTTTGACACGCCGACGTATTGAATGCCACGATGACGCAGATGGGAAATAGAATCGAGATCATACTGAATCTTTTCATGATATCACCTCCAGTGTTTCATCTGAGCAATATGCATGCCAAATTTAATCAGCGTAAGCCTCAGGAATCCAGGCTTGCTTTGGATCCTTCATCGAACAGATCTGCCTCCATCTAGACGTTTCGGTTCGTTTTGTCCTGTATCATTGGAATCTGTTCTACAGGCGAAGACAACTTCATCAATTCGATGGAGGCAGCTCCGCCTTCAAACATTCACAGCCCCGCGGCTGGGAAATGCATTCACCTGTTGTCTTGATATTTGTTCAAGCACTTTTCATGGTCACCTGGTCCCTTCTGAGCATCAACGAATTCTTCCCCGGCTGCCCGGAAAGAAATGACGGCATGCCCAACAAAATCAGCAAATCTCAGGAATTTGTCTTATTTGATGAGAAAAAATCCTGTTGAATAACACAGCGAAGATGCGGTCTTTCATCTCTAATTAAGATCTTCTCATGTCCTATCTAGACACCGTGGGTCCCATCAGAGCCGCTCGTCCCGGTTTTCAATCTGATTCACAACAATAACTGGTCCGCAAATTCTCCACCAATCCCAGGAAAAAGATGCTTGAATCATCCTGGCATGCTCCTTGCAATATAAAAGTGAGGAGAGATGAACATGTCGCCAAATTCGCAATCAGACAGGGATTGCTTATATTTGACTCCGGAGAAGTATGCGGCCGTTATTTTTGACCTTGACGGGGTGATCACAAAAACCGCCAAGGTGCATGCCGCTGCCTGGAAGTCAATGTTTGATGATTATCTAAGGAACAGGTCTACTGGGGAACATGATTTCGAGCCTTTCGATATTGATAACGATTACCGGAAATACGTCGACGGCAAGCCTCGTTATGAAGGAGTCAAGAGTTTTCTTGATTCCAGAGGCATTCGCCTTCCCTACGGATCGCCGGCCGATCCGGCGGAGAAGGAGACCGTTTGCGGGCTGGGAAACCGGAAAAGCCGCTTATTCCATGAACATTTGAAAAGATACGGCGCTGAGACCTACGACGATGCCCTAGCAATGATTCGCCGACTCAAAGAGGAGAGGCTTAGAACAGCCGTTGTGTCTTCCAGTAAGAACTGCGCGGCCGTTCTGAAAGCGGCCGGCCTTGAAGATGTATTCGAGGCTCAAATCGATGGCGTTGTTTCGGAGGAGTTGAACCTCAGGGGTAAGCCTCACCCGGATATTTTTCTGGAAGCAGCCAGGCGCCTTGAGGTTCAGAGGGAGCGGGCGGTTGTGATTGAGGACGCCTTGGCTGGAGTGGAAGCGGGCAGGCGGGGGGGATTCGGCTGTGTGATCGGGGTGGATCGAAGCGGCCGGGGAAGAGACCTGAAAACAAACGGTGCCGATATTGTGGTGCCTGATCTTTCTCGAATCATTGTGCTGAAAGCAAGTGAAACAACCGGCGAAGTGGGTGCGAAATATCTTCCCTCCCCCCTCAACAACATCGTAAGGATTCGGACTTTAATGGAGGGACAACGAACCGCCCTTTTTCTGGATTATGACGGCACCTTGACACCGGTCGTGCGCCGTCCGGAAGATGCGGTCATGTCTGATGAAATGCGTTCTCTGGTGTCAGACCTTTCCCGGCATTGCCGCTTGGCCATAATCAGCGGAAGGGATTTGTTGGATGTAAAAAGACTGGTGGGAGTGGACGGTATTTATTATGCGGGAAGCCACGGTTTCGATATCGCCGGGCCCGATGACACACACACGGTGCATAAGCGCGGCGGGGAATACCTTCCCGTCCTCGAAAGAGCAGAAAAAGCGATTGAAGCTCGATTGAACCATATTTCCGGAGCCCGGGTGGAACGGAAAAAATTTTCCATTGCCGCCCATTACCGGGAAGTCGATCCGGACCAGGCGTCATGGGTTGAGAAGGCTGTCGATGACGTGCTGGCCGAGCATCCGGAACTCAGGAAAGGAAGAGGGAAGAAGGTCTTTGAACTGCAGCCCGACGTAGATTGGGATAAGGGAAAAGCTTTGCTCTGGCTCATGCATGAACTGGAGCTGAATAGTTTCAGCGTGCTGCCCTTCTATATAGGTGACGATGTGACGGATGAGGACGCTTTCGGTGTGCTCTTGAAAAGAGGCATTGGAATAGTGGTGAGCCAAGAAACACGCCCCTCCAAGGCCATGTACAGGCTGAGCGATCCGGATGAAGTTTTTCTATTTCTAAAAAAAATGCTCGCAATCCTGAAAGGAGAACATTGATGCATGACTGGGTGTTTGTTTACGAAGGTTTCTCGCCTGAAGAGGAAGGCCTGCGGGAGGCTTTGTGCACCTTAGGAAACGGATATTTTGCTACCAGAGGAGCGGCACCGGAAGCTGTGGCGGATGATGTCCACTACCCGGGAACATATCTTGCAGGCTGTTACAACAGGCTGACTACAAAAATCGCCGGTAAAGAAATCGAAAACGAAGACCTGGTGAATATACCCAATTGGCTCCCCCTCAAATTCCGGGTCAAGGGCGAGGGCTGGTTCTGCCTTCAAGATGTGGAGATTCTCTCTTACCGGCAGGAGCTGAACCTGACCAAGGGAATCCTCTCCCGGTCGGTCAGATTTCGGGACCAAAAGAAGCGGGTGTCCACCCTGGTCTTTCAACGTTTGGTGCACATGGGAAACATGCATCTCGCCGCTCAGAGGATCAACCTGATTTCGGAGAATTGGTCCGGCGTCATAGAGGTCTGTTCCGCCCTCGACGGCAGGGTTATCAATGCCGGAGTGGAACGCTACAAAGCCCTCAGCAGCCGCCACCTCGAACCCTTGGAGACCTCTCAGGTGGGGGACTCAACCATGCTGCTGAAAGTCCAAACCAACCAGTCCCGGATTCAGATCGCCCTGTGCGCCGAAACACGCATTTTCAAAAAAAACCAGCAAATACATCCCGAAAGCCATTTCGTTGAGGAAAAGAATTACATCGCTCAGCACTTGATCCTTGAAATAGCGAAAAATGAAAAAATTTCCGTGGAAAAGGTCATGGCCTTGTGCACCTCTCGCGATCACGCCATCTCCGAATGCGCCCTGGAAGCCGGAAAAGCCATCCGCCGGGCGGGTACGTTCCAAGATTTGCTGCAGAGCCATTTTCGGGCCTGGTCGGCTCTGTGGCGGCGTTTCGAGATAGACATAAATATCATATCGTCCACGGAAGACAGCCGGAAAGAACTGGTCATGAACCTGTATATCTTTCATCTCCTCCAGACCACCTCGGCCCATACCCTTCACCTGGACGTAGGCATCCCCTCCCGCGGTTGGCATGGTGAGGCCTATCGGGGCCATATTTTCTGGGACGAACTCTTTATCTTCCCCACCTTCAACTACAGGTTTCCCGAAATCACCCGCTCAATGCTCATGTACCGTTATCGACGGCTGGAAGAGGCCAGGCATGCGGCGCGGACAGAGGGATACAAGGGCGCTATGTACCCCTGGCAGAGCGGAAGCAATGGAAGGGAAGAGAGCCAAAAGATCCATCTCAATCCGAAGTCCGAACGCTGGATACCTGATAATTCCCGGCTTCAAAGACATGTCAACTCCGCCATAGCCTTCAACATTTGGCAGTACTATCAGGCCACCGACGATATGGAATTTTTGAGCTTCTACGGGGCGGAGATTTTTCTTGAGATCGCCCGCTTCTGGGGGAGCTGCGCCACTTACAATCCCCATTCCGATCGTTACGAAATATCCGGAATCATGGGGCCGGATGAGTACCATGACAGCTTTCCGGGATCGGATGCGCCGGGATTAAAGAACAACGCCTACACCAACATTATGGCGGTTTGGGTTATGACCCAAGCCCTCGAACTGCTTGACATTCTGGCGCTGGACCGGCGGCAGGAGCTCTGCGAGGAAATCGGGTTAAAAGAGGTTGAGATAGACCGCTGGAAGGACATCACCCGAAAGATGTGCATTGCCTTCCATGGAGATGGAATCATCAGCCAGTTTGAAGGTTACGATCAATTGGAAGAATTCGATTGGGAACGATACCGGAGAAAATACGGGGATATCCAGCGGCTGGACCGGATACTGGAAGCCGAAGGCGATACGACCAGCCGGTACAAGGTCTCTAAGCAAGCGGACGTGCTGATGCTGTTTTATCTTTTTTCGGCCGATGATCTGAAGGAAATTTTCGAGGGACTCGGCTACTCATTCGACAACGACATCATCCCTCGGAATATTCAATATTACCTCGGCCGGACATCTCACGGATCGACTTTGAGTCGGGTGGTGCATTCCTGGGTCTTGGCAAGATCTGATAGATCCCGGTCCTGGAAGCTGTTCGAAGAAGCCCTCAAAAGCGATGTCGCCGACATACAGGGAGGAACCACGCCGGAAGGCATTCATCTGGGAGCCATGGCTGGAACCGTGGATCTCCTCCAGCGGTGTTATACGGACATGTCGCTCCGGGAAAGCGTGCTCCGGCTCAACCCCCAATTGCCTGAGGAAATGGATTACATGAGTATGCTGATCAGCTATCGGGACCATTCCCTCCGCGTGGAAATCGTTCCCGATAAAATGACAGTAAAAGCCGTCGAGGTCAGTGCAAGCCCCATAAAGATCCGTTATAACGGCGAGATTCACACCCTGATGCCGGGTAAGCGGCTGGAAATAAAACTCTGATGTGGTCGTAAAACCTCAGCATTGATCGAGAAGGGCGGGAAATGAAACGAGTTGTTCGAAAGTTGCTGCAAATCGGTGCTGCAGTCTCCCTGGTTATGCTGCTGGTTTTTGCTCTGATCCATACATCACCGATCCGAAATCTCGTGGGCCGCTATGCCCTCAATTTCCTGGAAAAAAAATTCAATCTAAAGGTGCATATTAGCCACCTGAGCTATAATCTCCTAACCCTGCGAATCTCGCTGCGTGGTTTATCTGTTCAAGATATAAACAAGGACGGGCTTCCGGTACTTTTCAAGGCCGCTAGCATCCAGGCCAAGCTCCCGGTTTCGTCGCTCCTTAGGCGTCGGCTCGTGATAAGCGACCTCGCCGGCTCCAATCTCCACCTTTTCATATACAAGAATCAGCATGGGCGAAGCAACATCCCAGATTTCGGCGGATCGAATAAGTCTCGAAACAACTCCCCAGCGGAAGACTTCCCCGTGTTCCGGGTGGGGCGGATGATCCTGTCCGACTTATCGATCGTCTACGAGGACCGGGGCCAAGATCTCAACCTGGAATCACCCCTGTTGAAACTGTCGCTTGAATGGGAACGCGAAAACAGGCACATTTTTTACATAGAAAGCCGGCGGGCCGGGGCGTTGAAATACAGAGACCGGAAAAATGTCCTTCAATCCCTCTCCGCTAAAGGTGTGCTGAGTGAAAATCTGCTTGATCTTATGGAATTTCGGCTCGAGACGTCTCGGGAAAAAATCAAGGTCTCCGGGCGGATCGACAACCTGATGCATCCTCGACTGGATTTAGAACTCAGTGCCGATGTCGGCGGGGAGAGTCTTCGTTTTTGGTTGTCCGGGCCGGCCGTACCGGTGGGTCTGGTAAACGTTCGTGCCAGCTTTCAAGGCACTCTCCCTTCACTTCAGGCGGAATTGAACATCTATAGCCGGAATTTCACACTGGGACCGGTCGCGGATATTGGATTCGATGTCCGGGCGCGGTGGCAGGATCAGTTCCTGAAAGTCGAATCATTGAGGATCGAACTGGCGGGAGGGAAGATCACCGGAGGGGGAGATCTCCATCCCCGGGACGGGTCGGGGCGGAACCGGGTCCGGCTCCAATGGCGGGATCTCAACCTGTCCAGCCTGACATCACGGTTGAGCGGTATTCCATTTTTATCCTCTAAAGCTTCAGGCCGCATAGCGGCGGAGTGGGAGCAATGGGATTGGGCTGGACTCACCGGGAGCGCTGATCTGACATTCCGGAAGCCGGAATCATCCCAGACGGGAGGCACAGCCCCGCCTCCGCTCTGGGGTCATATTCGAGCCGACGTCAAAGCTCAGCAGACTTCGCTACGGGTTTTCGAACTGCGCACAGAAGATGCGGTCCTGTCCGGTGAGGCTTCAATGAGAGGCCGCAGCCTGTCCGGGAAATGTCGAATCGAGGCCGCGGATCTCGAGTCCATAGGGGAGAGATATCTCCCGGCTCGAATCATGGACCGCCTTCCGGGACTGGCAGGAAAGTTGATGGTTTCCGGCCGGCTCGCTGGCACCATCGACATTCCTGAAGTGTCGTCGATATGGAGGGGGAGCGGCATTTCCGTTCTGGGGATGAGCGGTCTGGATCTTTCGGGCGAAGCGGTCTGGGAAGATCAATCGGTAACCATCCGCGATTTCCGACTGGCATCAGGCACCATGCTAATGAATTTCTCCGGTCACTATGCCTTGGATTCAAGATCTGTTGGATCGTCCATCGATTTTGCTGTATCCGGTTTTCGTTTGGAACAGGGAGCATCATTTTTCGGGATGGATGAGGAACTCAAAGGGAACCTGGAACTTGAGGGGAGGTTGCTCGGAGTGCATCCTTTCCCCCAACTCAGCGGAAAGGGAAAATTGACGGGAATCCGGTTTTCAGAACTGAGGCTGGAAGAACTCCTGCTGGGATTCGATGTGAGAGAGAAAAAGCTTGATTTCTCTATTTCCGTCCCCGCGCCCTCCCTGTCCATCCGAGGACATCTGGGGCTGAATCCGCCGTTCATATTCAATGGATCTCTGGAAGCGACGGGCGTCTCCCTTGCAGGCATCCGGTCTTTCATCAAAGGCATCCCCCATGTTGATTCCTCAGGTCAGCTGACGGCCCGGCTGGAGTTCGAGGGCGATGTCGAGTCCTACCATCGGGCGGAAATTTCGGGTTCCATCAAAGTGGAGGCTCCTCATCTGGCTTTGCTTGAACCGTCCCTCAAATTCAAAAACATCGAACTTTTTTTGTTCCTGGACAAGCGGGTGGCTGACATAAAAAGATTCTCCTTCCGGGTGAACGATGCCCAAATGGAAATGAACGGCGGCATTCCTTTCTACGTTTTTTTGGGAAACACGTCGGACTATGGAGAAGGACAAAAAAATCCCGGCCAACTCAGTTTACGGTTCGAAGATCTTGATCCCTTTATGTTGGGATCCGCCTTTGGAAAGGCGTTTCCCGCTCAACTCATGGGACGTATCAACGGACATGTGAAGATGACGGTTCCTGCACTGAATCTTAATTCCCTGGGCGCTGATGCACATATCGACACCTTGGACCTCCGTCTTTGGGGAATTCCTCTGAAATCGGAACAGCCCTTAACGGTCCGAATGGATTCAGGGCGGATATTCACCGATAATTTGAATTTAAAGGGAGAAGGGAATTCGATCCGGATTGCGGGCGCACTGGATTTGGCGCGGAGTGAATTCGAGTCCTTGTCGCTTGAGGGGAAAGGGGATTTGATAATTGTGCAGTCGTTCTTGGACCGGACTTCAGTGTCTGGGACGAGTCGGTATGAGATTCGGGCTGAAGGTCCATTTGACAATCCCTCGTTCAGGGGAATCATGGATCTCCAGGGAGTTCAAGTCGAGTTTCCTGATCCGGATCTTTATGCGAGCGGCCTCTCGGGTGAGGTCCGGTTGGCGGGAAAACAAATCGCCCTCACCGGTTTCGAGGGGGATCTCAATGGAGGAAATTTCCGGCTGGTAGGCACGCTACTCCATAAAAATCTAGCCTTGTCGGCGGCGACCTTGAATGTCTCGGTGGACGGTATCAATATGGATTATCCGGTGGGTTTTCGCTCTCTGATCAGCGGTGAATTCAGCTTGACCTCGGATGGAACTCGGCACAGGCTCGGTGGCGAATTTTCACTTCAGTCCGCTGAGTATGAGGAACCATTCCATGTCGAATCGGATCTTTTTCGCCTCCTGAAAAGTAAAGGCCGCGGCGATATATATGCAAAGCGGAACCGGTTCCTCGATGACTTGAGTTTCGATATACAGATCGAGACGCTTAATCCGGCCCGTATCGAAAACAACCTGGCTGAGGCTCGTTTTAGGGCCGACTTGAAGCTTACCGGTTCACCCTATCAGGCAGGGCTTTCGGGTCGGATCGATTTCGTAGAAGGCGGGGAAGTCCACATTTCCGGGAACACCTATCGAATCGAACAGGGGATCATCGATTTTATCGATCCCAGTCGAATCGTCCCGGATATCGGATTCAGAGCCCGCACCCGGGTCAGCGGATATCTCATTCAACTCCTGGTATACGGTACACCGGATGACCTCTCGGCCAGGCTTGAGTCCGATCCTCCCCTCGCCGAATCGGATATCATGTCGCTCTTGTTGACCGGAAGAAGGCTGGAATACGTCTCCTCTACGCTGTTGGATGCCGTCGGCGCCCAGGCGCTCGATTATGTGGAGGGGGCGGTACTGGGAAGGGTGGAACGAATAGCAGAAAAAACATTCGGTTTGGACAATGTCCGCATCGATACCAGCTTGATCGCAGCCCAGGAAAATCCCGAGGCCCGCATTACCGTAGGCCAGAGTGTCACCCCTGATTTGGATCTGGTCGTTTCCCAAGGCCTCAGGGAAACGGATGAGTTGATGCTTATGCTGAGCTATCGTCCCTTGAAAAATGTGGATCTGCGGGCTGTCAAACAGGACAACGATGCCTATCAATTCGACGCCATGCATGAGCTTCGTTTCGGGCTGAAGAGCCGTGATCAGATGGGGCCTTCCTACAACATCGAACAAAAAGAATCTGTCATCACAAAGACTGAATTCAACGGCGATCTAGGCATACCCAGGATCAGGCTCATGTCCAAGCTCGCCCTCAAACCTGGGGAACGGTTCGATTTTTTCCTTTATCAAGAAGACCTGGAACGCATAAGAGATCTCTATCTCAAAAATGATTACCTGGAATTCGAACTCGATTCCCGGAAGCAGGAATCAGGAGAGAAGGTCGCTCTCAGCTATCGTATCGCATCAGGCCCCAAAGTGCTGCTGCGGATGTCGGGGGCCGAGATCTCCCGAGCCGCTCGAAAGCAGGCGGAGAGACTCTGGATGGAAGGGGCATTCGCCAGGAAGAGGATCGAAGACATCCGATGGTTCTTGAAGAAGATATTTTTCCGGAAAGGGTACTATCAACTGAAAATTAAGATCGAAGAAAATTGCATTTCACCGGCATTAAAAATTGTCGGCATCCAAATTTCTTTGGGCTCCAAATATGAACGGGTCGTCTACGAATTGGAAGGACGGCGGGGTCTTGCAAAGCAAACGCTGGTCTCCATCTTGGAAGAGCCGGAGGCGATGCTATCCCTGCTGGACGATCCCGCCGCGGCTATCAAAGAGGTGGAGGAGGCATACCGGCGGCATGGATATCTCAATGTTGCCGTGCAGGTCCCTCGGATTGATTTTGAAAGAGAAGACAGAACCGTTGTCGTTTATATTTTTATTCGGGAAGGGGCCTTATTCCTGATTGACCGTATCGAATTGCGAGGCCGGCTGAGCTTGGATCGCAAAGCACTCCTGGCAGCCGCCGGTGTATCTGAGGAGGAATCGTTTTCACCGGATATACTGTACCGGGCTCAATCAAGACTGGAAGACTTGTATTCTGAACATGGTTTTATAAACGCCCGCGTCGACAGCCGAATCGAGCCGGATCCAGAACAAGGAAGGATAGGTCTGATCTTCGATATCGAGGAAAACCGGAAAGAGGTCATCGAGGATATCGAAATTTTCGGCAACAAAATCACGAAGGCAGAGATCATAGAGAGAGAATTGAGTTTTTGGCCCGGTCAGGCTGTCGGGTATAGAAAATTCAGCGCGGCTCAGAAAAAACTCTACAGCTTGGGAACATTCAATTCGATCCGCATCGATTCTCACCCCATCGACAACAAACAAATCCAACGCGACGCTCTCTCTTTCCAGAAACCCTACCGAGTAGATGTTCTGGTGGAGGAGGTGAAGCCTTATTATTTGAGATACGGTGCCCAATACGATACAGAAACCGGATTGGGTGGGGTAGCCGAGCTCGTCCGCAGGAATTTGCTGGGCAAGGCGATAGAGACGGGGGGGAATATTCAGGTGAATCTTCGTGAACGAGACGCCAGGCTTTTTTTTCGAAGCCCCTATTTCCTGGGGAAAAGGATGGACACGAGCCTGTTTACCTTCGCAACCCGGAAGGAAGAGGCCGACATCACCACCACCCGCTCTGGGGCGACCCTCCAACAGCAGTTGACCATTGAGAAAGAATTCGTCATCTCCTACCACTACACCTTCGAATGTCTCCATAATCAATCAGGCGGCACACCTCTTCCGGATGAACGCTACAACATCGGCAGGATTTCCTTCTCCCTGAGCCGGGACAGGCGGGAAAATTTGTTCGACAGTCTTCAAGGAAGCTTCATCTCTTTGACCGGGGAATATGCGGAGAAAATTCTGGCTTCCGACGTCCGTTATCTCCGTTTTTTCGGGCAATATTTCTTGTATATGCCCCTGGGCCGGTCTCTCACCTATGCCGCTGCCTTGAGAACCGGATTGGGGTGGGGGCTGGGCAGGGAGCTGGTACCCTCCGAACGGTTTTTTGCCGGGGGCGGAAGTTCCCTTCGGGGCTTCGGCTACCATGAGGCAGGACCGAAAAATCCGGTTACGGGAAATCCGATTGGAGGCAACGCCGTTTTCATTTTGAACCAGGAACTCAGGTTCCCGTTGTATAGAAGGCTGAGCGGGGTGGTTTTCCTGGATGTCGGCAACGTGTATTCCTCAATTGCTGATTTCGATCTTTTAGGCACCCGGAAGACAGCCGGCCTGGGTGCCCGAGTGGATCTGGGTTTCGCGTTGGGTCGCCTGGATATAGGCTTCAAGCTGGACCGCATGGACGGAGAATCTCCCTGCCGATTACACTTCAGCCTGGGGCAGGCATTCTAGAATTGTTGTGTCGCTCAGATACTAAGATCTTTTTTCTTCTGCTCAAAATCCTCTTTAGCATTCTTCGAACGATTGGCTTAAAATGATTTACAGGCTCTACAGAATCCCTGTACCGACTTTGGTGCCGTTATTTTGAGGAGGCGTTTTGTTCAAGAAAATAAAGAAATTCCTGAAATCTGATATTTGGGGTATACAGCTGGAGACTTTAACCGGGCTCCGTAAGACCGGTGTTAAATATTTAAAGATCCTCCTGTTCTCATTCCGGAAGCTGTCGCAGGATCAGCTACTGCTCCACGCTCCCGCCCTGGCATTCTTTTCCCTTCTGTCGGTCGTTCCCATGATGGCCCTGGCCTTCGGAGTGGCAAAGGGATTCGGTCTTCAGGACATTCTGCAGCACCAGCTCCAGGAAAAGCTGGCCCTTCCCGGAGACGCCGAGATCATGATTCTCGATTTCGCACGGACGGCCTTGGAGAAAGCCCGCGGAGGCTTGATCGCCGGACTGGGTCTCATTTTTCTGTTCGTGACCGTCATCCTGGTTTTCAGCAACATCGAAAATTCTTTCAACAAGATCTGGGGGATAAAAAAAGGCCGCAGCCTTTCTGTCAAAATAAAGGATTATTTCTCGGTGATTTTTATCGGGACCATCCTTCTTCTCGTTTCACTCAGTCTGACAGTGGCCATTGCTAATACGCATTCGATGTTCGGCTATCTCAATGAAATCATCTCCTTCCTTATCAGCCTGGTGCCTTACATCATCATCTGGCTTCTGTTCGCCTTTGTGATCGTGTTTATGCCCAACCGGAAGATCAGCCTGAAAGCGGGTCTAATCGCTGGTATCGTCTCCGGAACGATCTACCAGTTGGCCTTAAATTTCTTTATCCGGCTTCAGGTGACGGTTTCCGTCTACAATGCCGTTTACGGAAGCTTCGCGGCTCTCCCTCTTTTTCTGATCTGGCTTCAAGTCAGCTGGATCTGCCTGTTGTATGGAGCGGAGATCGCTTACGCCTATGAGAATGTCAAGACCATGGGCTTTAAGGGGGACACCACCGATATCAGCATCCGGGCTCGGAAAAGCATTCTGCTGCGCATCGTCCACCATATCGCCAAACGGTTCGGGGATCCCGCTACCCCTCCGCCCTCCGCCGGTCAAATAGCCGAAGATTTGGGAATCTCGGGTCAGCTCGTCACCCGTCTGCTCGAGGATCTGGTGGATGGGCGATTGATTGTGAAAACCATAAACAAAGAACACGACACGACCGGCTATCAACCGGGTGTACACCCAGACAAGCTGACCGTACAAAAGATTCTAAAAGCCGTAGAAGATACGGGGACAGCGGATATTCCCGTAAGGGACGATTCGGAACTCCGCAGAATAAAAAAAATCATGGCCGAATACGACAGGCTGGTTGAAGAGTCTTCTTTAAACGTCAGGATCGAGGATTTGACATGACCTGCCGATTTTGGATTTTTTGGTATTGCTGTCTCCATAAGGATGATTACGGTTCATGAATTATTTTGGCATAACATTTGCGGCATATTTGATAAATCCGGCTTCGAGTCCAAAAATTGGATCCGCGGAAAACATCATAAGAAGGGAGAAAGCCAATGGCAAAAGTCGCCGTCATCATCGATAACATGTTCGAAGACGTGGAGTATAACGATCCGGCAGAGGCGTTTCAAAGGGAAGGACATGATCTCATCCACGTCGGTCTCAAAGCGGGCAAAGAGGTCACCGGGAAGAAAAAAGCGACTAAGGTCCGGATCGACGAATCCGTCAGGGAGGTCTCTCCCGATCAATATGACGCTCTCTTGATACCGGGAGGATATTCCCCTGACAAATTGAGAGCGGACGAGGACGCGGTCGCATTCACCCGCAAGTTCCTGGCCAGCGGGAAGCCCATATTCTCTATCTGTCACGGACCACAGCTTTTGATCTCGGCCGATCGAATTAAAGGAAGAAGGCTGACCGGTTGGAAATCCATCGTCCAGGACATCAAAAACGCCGGGGCGCTTTATGAGGATAAGCAAGTCATTGTGGACGGCAACATGATATCCAGCCGTCAGCCCTCGGATATCCCGGCTTTCATCAAGGCGGCTTTGGACTGTCTGGACTAATATCCGTAAAAAATCCTGTCCAGTTGGAATTGGTCTTATGCCGCGATACTAACGACTCTGATTTCTAGAATTTCCCTTTTTGACTAGTGAGTCAAAAAAGAACTTAATTCTATTTATATCAATAAATAACATAGTCTAAAAATCTTTTGGCATGAATCTTGGACAAGATTCGATTGAGATAAAATGCGACCAATGTGAAATAAGATTCAAGGAGGAGAATATGATTAAAATTGATTCAGTGCTGGCAGGCGGTTTTTTGCCTTTGATCTTGGTTTTGGGAATTTTTGTTGCCAATCCATGTTCCGGCGAGGAATCAGACCCCCTCAATATGTTCACGGCCGAAATTATCAAAGTTTCCCTGGATGACGAGGAAATCACGAGCGCCGTCGACATCGAGCTGTTTCTGGATGAAGGTGTTGCCTCGCATTTGATCGATATCGATACGAAAGAAGGTATTGTGACGCTTTCCGGTTCGGTGGATAACATCCTTGCGAAAGAGCGCGCCGAGGAAATCGCCGAAACCGTCAGAGGTGTGCGCTCCGTGGTCAACTTGACCGAGGTGAAGCCCCTCCCCCGGAAAGACACGGAACTCCGCATGGATATCGAGCGTGCCTTACTCCTCGATCCGGCTGCCGACAGCTATGAAGTGGAGGTTGAGGTGAATGACGGGAAGGTCACATTGACGGGAGCTGTGGATTCCTGGGCGGAAAAGGAACTTGTCGCTTACGTAGCCAAAGGAGTTAAAGGTGTGAAGGAGGTCAAAAACGATATCCGCGTCTATTACAAGACGAGCCGCACGGATTCAGAGATCGAGGCGGAGGTCGAGCGCCAATTGGAAATAGATCCCTTGATCGATGAGGGCATGATCTTCGTGAAAGTCGAAGACAAAAAGGTCATCCTCAGCGGAACTGTGGGCAGCGCCATAGAAAAAAACCGCGTCTACGGCGCCTCCTGGGTCGCCGGCGTCGATGACGTCGACGACAGCAAAGTCGATGTGCGATTTATGGCCAGGGATGAACGCCAGCGGTATAAGACGGCCGTGAAGAGCGATGTGGAGATCGAGGAGGCCGTGAAGGACGCCTTCCTCTATGATCCAAGGGTTTTTGCCTTTGAAATCGAGGTCGAGGCCGAGAATGGAATGGTTACCCTGGAAGGTGAGGTGGATAACCTGAAGGCTAAAAAAGCGGCGGGTCAAGATGCCCTTAATACGATAGGAGTCTGGCGTGTCGAGAATGAGATAGACGTCCGTCCTGTATTTTCTCTTACGGATGAAGAAATCGAACTGAACGTCGAGCAGGCGCTGCTGTGGAATCCGGTGGTCGAAAGATTTGAGCTCACTGTGTTCGTCAGGAATAAGAAGGTTTATCTCTACGGCAGGGTCGACAGTAACTATGAAAAGATGGAAGCCGAAGACGTGGCATCTCGGGTGAACGGCGTGGTGTCCGTGGCAAATAAGATTCAAGTGGATGATGTATGGAACTGGAAGGGAGACAAAGAAATCAAGCAGGATATCTTACAGCAATTCTCCTGGAATATTTTCGTTTACGATGACGATATTGAAGTTACCGTCGAGAACGGCGTAGCCACATTGGAAGGTGAAGTGGACAGCATTATGGAGTTGGATTCAGCCATAAAGGATGCTTTCGATGGAGGTGCTAGAAGAGTGACGAACAGATTGACCATTGCGGAGCGTCCCGATTACTACCCTGACCTCCACATTAGGGATTACTGGTGGCCCTATTGGCCCTACTGGCCGCCGGCTTGAAGTCATTGAAAACGCATAGAATATCAACAGATATGCATGCAGGTTAAGTAAATTATGTCCCGATTGTTGAGGGTTCCTGGCCGAGCCGAACCTGACAGGCAAAAACGATAAGCCTGAATCAAAGGAGGTCATGTGAAGAAAGCGCCGAGATTAAAGGGATTACCACCGGCAGAACTCGCCTGGAGACTCGATCTCGATACGATTTCTTTCGATTCCAGCGATGGTTTTGAGGCTGTTCAGGAGATTATCGGCCAGGAAAGAGCCCTGAATGCCATCAAGACCGGGCTGGCCATCAAGAGCCCGGGATACAATATATTTGTCACCGGATTGGCGGGAACAGGGCGAACGACCACAATTAAAAAGCTCTTGGAGAACCTCAAGGACAGAGGGAGGACTCCGGATGATTTGCTCTATGTCAACAATTTCAAAAAGACGGATGAGCCCCGCCTGATCGTCCTTCCGCCCGGCAGCGGAAGAGCTTTCAGGGACTCCATGGAGCGATTGATCGATAGGCTCAAGACCGATATCCCGGAACTCCTGAAGAGCGATTATTATAAAGAAAAAAAATCTGACATTGTCGAAAGAGGCAAGAAGGAACAGAAAGAGATTCTCAAAAGATTTGAAGACGAAGTCACCGTAAAGGGATTCTCCGTGGTTCAGATCCAAGTGGGCCTTTTGACAAAACCGGAACTGGTCCCCCTCGTGGATGGGAAGTCAACTCCTTTTTCTAAGCTGGAAGGCATGGTGAGAGAAGAGGAATTTCCCAGGGACAAATTGGAAAATTTAAAAAAGGAATATGAAAAGCTGTCCCAGAAGATGGAAGAAGTCCTTACCGGCATGAAAGAAATCGAAGAAGACACAAGAAAAAGTCTTGAAGAGTGGGACCAAGAATCCATCACCCCGATCATCAACGGATCGATCAAGGAAATACATGAGGAATTCAACGATCCTCAGGTTCATGATTATCTCGAAGAGGTGGAGAAGAGCCTCATCCAAAAGATCGATATCTTCAAGAACCAGGAAGAGAAATCTCAGCGAGCGATGATGGGTGATCCGCTCTCCGAGTACAGCGTCAACCTTCTGATCGACAACACGGATTCAAAGGGTGCCCCGGTCATCTTGGAGAACAATCCCAATTACCCGAATCTATTCGGTTCCATCGAGATGACCCCATCCATGGGGGGAATCATCCAGACCGATTTTAGGAAAATCAAGCCGGGGTCTTTTCTAAAGGCCAATGGAGGATACCTGGTCGTCAACGCGCTGGACGCCTTGGTCGAACCAGGGGTCTGGACCACTCTGAAACGAATCCTCCGGTATCAGGTCCAGGAAATACAGAATTACGCCTCGCTTTACCTCTTTTC
>Ga0180437_10003778_pt1 | contig 22198 bp, 18 predicted proteins | sample SS_ome_4_FD_132410 | JGI IMG/M metagenome (GOLD analysis project Ga0180437, IMG submission 132410) | Hypersaline lake sediment archaeal communities from the Salton Sea, California, USA - SS_3_D_1 metaG | ecosystem: Environmental > Aquatic > Non-marine Saline and Alkaline > Hypersaline >...
CACCGCTGCCTCCCTTTACCTCTATGACGACGCCATCTTTCCCCTGGCCGCCCAACTGATGCCTGACAAAATCCTCTTCGCCACCGATTATCCCCTCATCACCCAGCGGCGCTTTCTCAAAAGGGTCAGGGAGGCGGGGCTGGAGGAAAGCCAGTTACACAAAATACTGGGCGGCAACGCCGCAAGGGTTTTGGAGCCGCTTACGCACGGTATCCCCCAATAGCCTTGCCCTGAAATAATGAATATGGTATAATAATACCAAGCTTTGACGAAGGGATAGAGACGGTGTACCGGGAGTGTCATTCAGCACGGACGGTGAAGCCGGATAAAGGAAGTGTTTTTTCAGGAAGGAAACCAGCTAACAACGCTGAGTGTGAGCAGCCTGTGCCTGTCAGGTCGCGTCTGAGAGCCTAATGCTTTGGGGCATTAGGCTCTTTTTTATGGGCAATGTGTCGCCCCGTGCCGCAATAGTGGCGAAAGGGAGGTAGCGGCGATGAAACGATCTCATCTGCTTTACCGCTTGCAGACCGTTGACCTGGAGATAGGTCATGGAAAACGTCGTCTGGAGGAAGTAGAAGCTGGCCTGGGGGAAAGCCAAGAACTGCGCCAGGCGCGGCGTGCCCTGCAAAAGGCCGAAGATGAGCTGAACCGTTGGCGGACCACGCTGCGTGATCTGGAACTGGAAGCCAGGAGCTTGGCCACCAAAATCGCCTCGGTCGAGGAGAGGCTTTACAGCGGCCGCGTCAGCAATCCGAAAGAATTGGCCAATTTGCAGAATGAAGTCAGCTACCTCAAGCGCAAAAGGGGCGAGTTGGAGGACAGCCAACTGGAGGCCATGGTCGAAGTCGAAGAGCACGAAGCCGAGGTAGACAGTCAAAAGGCAAGCCTGGCTCGGATCTGGGCCGAATGGACTGAAGCCCAAAAGCAATTGACAGAAGAGCGCGGCGAGTTGGAAGAAAGGCTGGCTTATCTGAAAAGGGAGCGAGTCGAATCAGAAAAGACGATCAGGGCAGAGGACCTGGCTTTGTATGAGGAACTGTGTAGTCGAAAAGGGGGTCAGGCGGTGGCCCTTCTCAAAGGAGAAGTCTGCCAGGCTTGTAGGATGGCGTTACCCAGCAGTCAGGTCCAGCAAGCCCGTTCGGGGGACCCGCCGAGTTTGTGTAGCAGTTGCCAACGCATCCTGTATGCGGAGCGGTGATGCAGAAAGCCCTCACCCTCCCTGATGGAAGGGCTCAGTCGTGCAACAAGTCGGGAGCTTCCTGGCGTAACTTTTCGACCAGCCACATCTGAATCAGCGTCTGGTAGGGGATGCCCTTGTGCTCGGCAACCTGTTTGATCGCCTCCAGATGATCTACACGCAGGCGCAGCCCGACCGCCTGGCGCGGAGGACGCTTTCGTGTGCGGACGACCTGGATCTTCTCTTGGACTTGCTCTAGCTTGTCCATGTGGGGCGCGGTGTCGTGGGTGTCGAACCACTCGGCGGCTTCGGCATCGCTTTTGAATGATGGAATCCCGGACATTTCTATTTCTTGCATCTTTCATTCAACACCTGGCCTGATAGATAGATATAGTATAGACTTTACCAAGAAAATTGTCAAATGCGCCGTCGTTAGTGGCGATGGCATAACCCATGAAGAAGGTTGTTCTTCAGCGTCGGATTGGCGCGCTGGTGTACAGGTTGTAGGATTGACGGAGGAGATTAATGAAACGCAAGGCACTGCTAAAAGATGGTGACGAGTTCGTAGTGTTGGAGGAAAGCGACTTCGATGCTGAGACAGCGTTGCAGGAAGCTCTCAAACGAAATCCTGGTGTCATCCCCGTCGCTGACCTTGATTTGAGAGAAGTCGTAGTGGTGGGGCGGGAAACACCCCTGCCTGTCGGGGCAATTGACCTACTTCTACTGGATGCTGAGGGCCAAGTGATCATTGCCGAGACTAAACTTTCGCGTAATCCTGAGCTACGGCGACAGGTGGTAGCCCAGGTGCTCGATTACGGGGCCAGTCTGTGGCGAACTGCGTCCACTCTTAAAGAGTTTGAAGGGCTGGTGTTGCGATATTGGCGTTCTGACGCCTGTGAGGACGAGCGGGTGAAGGATGCTACGTCGCTGCGGCAGGGATTAGAGCCAATCTTTAAAGAGCTATGCGGGGAGGAGTGGGACTATGACGCTTTTGAGGCTGCGCTGGCAGAGAATCTGGCGAATGGCCAACATATATACTTGGTCGTTGCCAGCGGGTTGATGGATGGACTGTCACGCGACCTGCTCCAGTACCTCAATCTATGCCTGAATGTCCCACTCTACGGTGTGGAGATCGACGTCTTTGAGACGGCGGGCCGACAACTGATCGTGCCAAGAGGCGTGCGCTACGGGCCGGGACCTCGGCCGTCACCATCCACCCTCGGTCCTATTGTTGACCGCACTACCTTTTTGGCAGCCTGTACACCTCTAGCAGCGACTTTCTTCGAACGGATGTTAGATGAAGCTGAGGAGCGAGGCATGATCTTCTACTGGGGCCGCAAAGGCTTTTCGGTGCGGATGCCATTGGAACCCCCTATCACAGTTATGTATGGCTTTCCTCCTGACGAATTCCATGTATATACGGCTAATTGGCCGCTTGGCACTGGAGGTCAGTCCGAATTCCGCCAACGACTGATTGGGGTGGCGCCTTTTAGGCCATCAGGTCAATACACCAATCGCCTTCGCCTAGATGAGAAGACACAACAACAAGGCTATGCTGCACTGGCATTTATATGGGGTGAGGTTGAGAAGATGATGATGGCGGCAGCGCAGGGAGACGAATGAGCCAGGAAAAGCCCCATCCTCTGATTAGAGCCAGGAGATGAAATCAGGACTGTAGAGGAAGGATGAGCTTCTACAGTGTCTGCATCGGCAAAGACAAACGCCCCTTTTGGGGCGTTCCGATGACCACCCTACGGCCATCCACCTCCAATCAATGGATTGCCTATAGTATACCCAGTCAGAGGCATAATGTCAAACATGCGAAGACTAATCATCTACGCCGACGGCGCGGCGCGGGGCAACCCAGGCCCGGCCGGCATCGGCGTGGTCATCGAAGACGAGCAGGGCCGGGTTCTTAAAGAGATCTCCCGGTTCGTCGGCCAGAAAACCAACAACCAAGCCGAATACCTGGCTCTGATCCAGGGCCTGGAGGCAGCGGCTGAATATCAGGCCGATGCCGTCCTGGTCCGGTTGGACAGCGAGCTTTTGGTACACCAACTCAGGGGAGAATACAAAGTCAAGAGCCCCCTTTTGAAACCGCTGAGGAATCAGGCCCAGAAGCTTTTGGCCAGGTATAAGGTAGTGGGTATTGAGCACATCGAGCGAGGTTACAATCGAGCAGCAGACAGGTTGGCCAATCGAGCCATCGATGCGGCTTCAGCGGACGAATTGGCAGAAAGCAAAAGGGACAATCACCAACTCTCCTTTTGGGACCAGTAGGGCGCCGAGTGTCAATAGCCAAGCGAGCAGGAGAGAGAAAAGATTACCGAATTGTGAGTGACACGAATGGACGAATTACACGGATAGCGCCTTCTCTCTGTGCCTTTCGTGTTGCAAAGCCGTTCGGCGTTGGTCATCTATGACGGTTTTGAGTTGTGATTCATTTTGTGGTACAATATACGCACAAATGTTCTAGGAATATGGAATCTCGTCGCAAGAGGGAAGAACCGTGAATCAAGACGACATCATTGGGCCATGGTCAGAAGACAAACTCCAATTACTGGGAAAGTACCTTCATGCTTACACTGTCATCATGCAAGGTCAGAGATGGTGTCGCAATGGCTATCATTACATTGATGCCTTCGCAGGCACAGGTAAACCCCGCGCTCGAGACGAAGAACGGTACATTGACGGCTCTCCTCGCGTTGCACTGACCATCCAACATCCGTTTCACAGTTATACCTTTATCGAGAAAACTCCGTGGCGCATACAACGACTTCGGGAACTTGAATTCCTGGGCCGAGATATCCGCATTTGTGAAGGCGATTGTAACCGCATCATCACAACAGAGATCACGCCACACATCCGCTATGAGCGGTTCAACCGGGGGCTGATCTTCCTCGACCCTTTCGGCATGAACACAGAATGGTCTACCATCGAGCAAGTAGCCGAGACACAAGCGTTGGAGATATTTATGAATTTCCCGGTGATGGCCCTCAACCGCACTGTCTTGCCCAATGATCCCAATGCGCTCACTGAAGCTCAAATCGAACGGATGAATCGGTTTTGGGGATCCGCCGAATGGCGAGGTGACATCTACGAAGAAGTGCAAACGCTTTTCGGACCTGTCGAGATGAAAATTCACCGCACCACGGGGCAACGGCTTGGCCGCTTGTTCAAGAAACGTTTGGAGGAAGTCTTCCCCCACGTCACCGACCCGCTGGTAATGGCCAACTCCAAGAACGCCCCACTCTACTGTCTGATCTTTGCAGGGCATAAACAAAAGGCATCGGAAATCGTACAAGATATTTTCCAACGATACGAACGTCTGGGCCGATAGACGGGTCACTTTGATGGGAGGAGTATACCTATGGGAACCCGTTCAAGTATTGAGTGGACAGAATCTACCTGGAATCCAGTGACGGGCTGCACCAAAATCAGTCCGGGATGTAAACACTGCTACGCTGAACGCATGGCGTTGCGACTGCGTGCCATGGGGCAGCCCAACTATATCAACGGCTTCAAGCTGACTATACACGAGCACATGTTGGAATTGCCTCTGAGATGGAAAAAGCCACAGATGATCTTTGTCAATTCGATGAGTGACCTTTTCCACGAAGATGTACCACTGGAATTCATCCAAGAGGTCTTTGATGTCATGCGCTGCACTCCTCGGCACATATTTCAGGTGCTCACCAAACGATCCAGGCGGCTACTCGAACTCGATCAAGAGATTGACTGGCCTCCCAATGTGTGGATGGGTGTCAGCGTGGAAAACCAGGATTATATGTTCCGCATTAAACATCTCAGGCAAACGAGCGCCCATCTCAAGTTCCTCTCGCTAGAGCCTCTACTTGGCCCATTGCCAAACCTCGACCTGGATGGTATAGGCTGGGTCATTGTCGGGGGCGAGTCTGGTCCTGGAGCCAGACCTATCAAAGAAGAATGGGTGATTGACATCAGAGATCAGTGTCTTGCAGCCAATATCCCTTTCTTTTTTAAGCAGTGGGGAGAGTTCAGAAAGAAGCGTGCGGGGCGAGCTCTTCAGGGCCGCACCTGGGATGAGATGCCCAGGCAGACAGGAATGGTGGGCAGTCAGATAGCGCTTTCTGCCATGCCCCGATAAAGACCGAGCGTTCTCAACATTTGAAAAATGCCTCTGCGGTGGAAACCCCAACTTGTTGGGGGTCTTCCCGTTTGCAGATTGCTACTGTAGTGGGAACAACCCGAACAAGTTCGGGACTCCTTTGTACAACCTGAACTACGAGGCTGGTGCAATCCAGCTCAACACTCTCTTTGGATCAAGGAGGATCAGAATTGAGAGACGAATACAGGGTTCAAGAACATCCCATCCTTCCAGTGGACGAGAGAGAAGCCATCGGGTTCTACTGGAAGGGGGAAAAGCTGCTGGCCAGAGAGGGCGAGACCATCGCCTCGGCCCTTTTCGCCAACGGCATCCGGATTTTCGGCCATCACAAGAAGGACGATGCGCCCCAGGGCATGTTCTGCGCCAACGGCCAGTGCGCCCAATGCATGGTCATCGCCGACGGGCTGCCAGTCAAGTCGTGCATGGTGCAGGTGACGCCTGGCGTGAGGGTCGAGCCCGTTCATGGGGACCCCAAGCTGCCGTTGGTGGAGCAAGTCCCCGGGTTTGGCCACATCGAAGAGATGGCCGTGGAATGTCTCATCATCGGCGGCGGACCGGCGGGCCTCTCGGCAGCTATCGAATTGGGCAAATTGGGCGTCAAGACCCTCGTCGTGGACGACAAGCACCGGCTGGGCGGCAAGCTGATCCTGCAAACCCACAAGTTCTTCGGCTCCATCGAGGCCTGCTACGCCGGCACGCGGGGCATTGACATCGCCACCAAGCTGGAGCGGGAACTCCAGCAGCACGAAAGCGTCGCCTGCTGGCTCAACACCGCAGCCGTGGCCGTCTTCAGCGACCACAAGGTCGGCGTGGTGCGGGATGGCAAGGAGTACGTGCTCATACAGCCTGACGTCCTGCTGGTAGCCGCCGGGGCGCGGGAAAAGTCGCTGGCTTTCAAGGGCAACACCCTGCCCGGGGTCTACGGGGCGGGGGCCTTCCAGACCCTGGTCAACAGGGACCTGGTCAGGCCGACCGAGAAGCTGTTCATCGTTGGCGGGGGCAACGTGGGCCTCATCGCTGGCTACCACGCCCTCCAGGCTGGCATCGCCGCGGTGGGTCTGGTAGAAGTGATGCCCCACTGCGGCGGTTACAAGGTCCACCAGGACAAACTGGTCCGTTTCGGAGTGCCCATCTACACCTCCCACACCATCCTCAGCGCCAACGGTCAGGACAGCGTAGAGTCGGTGACCATCGTCCAGGTGGACGAGGACTTTCGGCCGATTCCGGGCACAGAAAAGTCCTTTGAATGTGACACCGTCTTGATTGCCGTGGGCCTGGATCCGGTGGACGAGTTCTACCGTAAGGCCGGGGAATTCGGGATGGCAGCCTATGCCGCTGGCGACGCCGAAGAGATCGCTGAAGCCTCGGCAGCCATGTTCACCGGCAAGATCAGGGGGCTAGAGATCGCCAGGGAGTTGGGCCGGGAAGTAGGGGAGATCCCGCCCGACTGGCTCAGGACAGCCGAAATCCTGAAATCGAAGCCAGGGGAAACCAGCGCCGAATCCTTGCCGGAAGAGGCGGAAGGGGTGTTCCCTGTGCTGCACTGTGTCCAGGAAATCCCTTGTGACCCCTGCGTCTCGGTCTGTCCCCAGGAGTGCATCGTAATCGAAGGGGACGACATGCGCCAGTTGCCCCAATATATAGGGGACGAATGCAGCGGATGTGCGCGCTGCGTGGCCATCTGTCCGGGCCTGGCCATCACCCTGGTGGACTGTCGCAAGGACTCTGACTATCCCACCGTGACCATCCCCTACGAGTTCCTCCAAAGCACCATCGCTGCGGGCGACGTGGTCACTGTCCTGGACACGGAGGGACAGGTCCTGGGCAACGTAGAGGTAGTCAGGGTCAGGAACGTCAAGGCCAACGACAGGACCATCTTGGTCGGGGTAAAAGCCCCCCAAGAAATCGCCAAAAGGATCGCTGGCATTCAGGTCCAGGAGGAACAGGTCACAGAGCCCATGGACCACTACGTGGAGAGACTGACCGATGACGTGATCATCTGCCGCTGCGAGCGGGTCACCGCCGGTGAGATCAGAAAATACATCAGAGAGGGCTTCACCGACATGAACGCCATCAAGTTTCCGACCCGCGCCATGATGGGGGCCTGCGGGTCCAAGACCTGCAGCAACCTTATCAAGCGGCTGTTCAGAGAGGAAGGCATCCCCGAGAGCCAAGTTGTGGAGAACATTCACCGGCCGCTTTTCATGGAAGTGCCCCTGGGTGTCTTCTGCAAGGCGGAGGGAGGCAGCCATGAATAGGAAGAACTTGGATGTGATCGTCATCGGGGCCGGAAGCATCGGCGCTCCGGCCGCCTTCTTCTTAGCCAAAGACGGGATCCGGACCCTGGTCATTGATGCCCTACCCAGTGTCGGCCAGGGCGCTAACAAGGCGGCCATCGGCGGCATACGGGCCACCCATTCCGATAAAGCCAAGATCAACATCTGCCTGAAGAGCATAGGAATCTTTTCTACCTGGCAAGAAGAGTACGGCGACCATATCGGCTGGGTTCAGGGCGGCTACAGTTTTGTGGCCTACGGGGAGGGAGAAGAAAAGACCTTGAAAGGGTTGCTGGCTGTCCAGAAGCAATACGGCCTGAACATCAACTGGCTGGACAGGGACGAGTTGCTGGAAGTCATACCCGATCTCAACCGGGAAGGGTTGCGGGGCGGCACTTTCTCTCCCGGCGATGGCAGCGCCTGCCCTCTCCTGGCTGCCCATGCCTTCTATCGGAGGGCTAAGGAGCGGGGGGCCGAGTTCCATTTCAACGAAGAGGTGACGGACATCGTTGTGGAGGCTGGCAAGGTTCGTGGAGTCAAGACCACGAAAGGGGAATACGGGGCGGACTGTGTCATCAACGCCGCCGGTCACGCGGCTAAAAAGGTGGCCAACCTGGCCGGGCTGGATGTGCCGGTGCGGCCCGACTGCCACGAGGGCGGCATCACCGAGCCGGTGGAGCATTTCCTGGGGCCCATGGTCGTAGACATCAGGCCGGCCGAGGGCTCGGCCAACTATTATTTCTACCAGCACTACACCAACCAGATCGTCTTTTGCATCACCCCCCGGCCCAGCATCTGGGGGGAGGACACGCGGGAGACCTCGGTTTTCCTGCCCATGGTGGCCAGGCGGATGGTTGATCTCATGCCCAGGCTGGCCAACCTCAGGGTGAGAAGGGTCTGGCGGGGGCTGTACCCCATGACGCCCGACGGTGCACCCATCGTGGGCAAGGTCAAGGAAGTGGAGGGTTACATCAACGCCGTGGGAATGTGCGGTCAGGGCTTTATGATCGGCCCTGGCCTGGCTCCCTATCTGGTCAAGATAGTCAAGGATGAACTGAGCGCCGGAGATGAAGACGTGCTCTCCGGGCTGTCGGTGTATCGGGACTTTGGGGGGGAGGAGAAGCTGAAATAGAAACCTCCGGGAAAAGGCAAGCCCCCTTCACGACCTGAGGTGAAGGAGGCTTTGAATTGCTGCACGATCTTGACAAATCTTCTTCTTTGGCTTATCATTGAGACGCAAGCTCGTTAGAAGACGACAGATGACGAGAGGTAAAATGATGAACATCCGTAAAGTCGTAAATAGTATGCTGACCATTGAAGAGCGCTTGTGGCGCTTTGAAAAGACATACGGTCTAAAGTCGGCTGATTTCTACCGTCTGGTGAAAGGTGGCCAATTGGGGGACATGGATGGACGCGATGACATGACCGATCTCCTTGAATGGCTGGGGCTGTATGAGTTGTGGCTGGACTGCAAAGAAGAGTACGACGAATTGGTGCAGACGACTCCTGACCTGGTAGATGTGTTGTCCAGTGTGACGGTCGCTGCTTGACCCAACAGTAGAGACATACCATGTCCGCGCTGTCATCTCTGATCGAATATAGCCGCCTGATAGCCGAAATTCCCGACACCTACCCCCTGGTCCAGTTGTCCACTCTCAGCCTATGGCCGATTGATAGCAGGCGAGCCGTGCTCAAGGGCGAGATACGATTTGCTCGTGACATCCGATTGCGTGTGTTGGAAGTCCTTAACCTGCGTAAGGGGCAGATTCTGGAGTACGGCTACGAGGTCTATCGGGGCGGAGAGAAGCTGTACTGGTACGATCCCTGGCCTCATTTCGACGATCCAGCAATAGCCACTACTTTCCCTCACCACAAACACGTTCCACCGGACATCAAACACAACCGTCTCCCGGCTCCTGGCCTTAGCTTCACTGAGCCCAACTTGCCCTTTCTGATTGACGAGATAAGCAAGATGCTCTCGCAATAGCACCTCAAGTCGCAACTACTCACCTTCTGTGCCTCAAACCACGGATAAGACTGGAACTTTTCGAACAGGCTCTTACAAGACTGCCCCATCGAAGGAGGACGATACAATGAGCAACGTGACAGTCTCAATCGCAATTGACAAAGACCTTTACGAGAGAGCCAAGGTCAGGGCCCAGGGCCAGGGCCGCACGGTGGAAAGCATCCTGACCAAACTCCTGACCGATTGGGTGGGACCACCGCCGATTGCACCACCTGTCCCTCCACCGGAGCCCGAGCCAACCTACCAGACCTACACCGTCAAGGCGGGCGATACGTTAAGCAAGATCGCCAAAGAGTTCTACGGCGACCCCACCAAGTACCCCATCATCGCCGCATACAACGGCCTGGCAGATCCGGGCCTCATTGTCATTGGCCAGATTTTGCGCATCCCTCCCCTGACCCCGCCGACACCGAAACCCCCTCCCCCTCCGGTGACACCTCCGACCTTGGAAGACCTAGACATCTCCTGGATTCCATCGCCCAACTTTGACGAGCGACCCGACCCTGAAAACATAACGACCATCGTAGTCCATGCCACGGCCAACAGCACCCTGATCGGCGTGGTCTCCTGGTTTCAGAATCCCACGGCCTATGTCAGCGCCCATTACGTGATCGGCAAAGATGGCAAGATCATCCAGATGATCAAAGATGAGGACCGCGCCTGGCACGCTGGCAAAAGCGAATGGCGCGGAGTGCCCAACGTCAACGACTATGGCCTGGGTATCGAGCTGGTGAACCTGAACGATGGGCAGGACCCCTATCCAGAGGCCCAGTATCAGTCCCTGGTCAAGTTATGTCAAGCAGTGGCCTACGAGTACAACATCTCGACGGAGGACATTGTAGGACACTCCCAGGTCTCCCCAGGGCGCAAGACGGACCCCCGTGGCCTCGACATCAGCGAGCTGCGCCAGGATGTGGCGGCGGCCTTCCAAGTCTAGCCTGCGGCGAAGCGGCGGATCAACTCTCCCACAAAGTGGATGCCCTGAAAGTAATCTTCCAGACGGACGTTCTCGTTGGGAGCGTGCAGGTTGGAACCGGCATGGCCCACGCCCACCGCGACGGCCGGTATCCCCAGGGCCTGGGAGAGGGGATACATGGGGCCGCTGCCAGCCATCAGCGGGTAGACCACCGGTTCCTGGCCATAGACCGCCTGGGCGGCAGCGATGACCGCTTGGACAACGGGCGCATCCAGCGGTGCTTTGGCCGGGTATAACCCATTGATGGGGACCATCTCTATATCGGTAAACCCCCGCTTATCGAGGTGCCGGCGCAGCAACTCGACCACCAGGTCTGGCTCCAGATCCGGCACCAGCCGGAAGTCGAGCTTGACCAGGGCCGTGTTGGGCAATACCGTCTTCCCGCCCTCCTCGATGTATCCTGATCTCAAACCGCAGATGGTGCAGGTGGGCTCATAGAGGTGCTTCTTAAGGGCTTCCACACCCGTCAGGCCGCGGATGAAGCGGGGGATGCTCAAGTTGGCCCTCATCTTTTCTTCCTCGAAGGGGATGGCGGCCAACATGGCCATATCTGCTGGGGTGGGCTCGGCCACGTGCTCCATAAAGCCGTCCACCAAAATGTGGTCGTCCTCATCCTTCAGGGTGGAAAGGGCCCAGACCAGACGCCAGGCTGGATTGGGGACGAGAGTAGCCATGGAGGAATGGAGGTCGCTTTCGGCCCCGCGAGCCCGCAACTCCAGGTACATAATGCCCTTCAGCCCCAATGAGATGGTGGGGCGATCGCTTTCGTCCTTGCGCCCTGTTTCCCACAGGCAGCCATCGGCGGCCAGGAGCTTGGCGTGTTCGGCGGCGAAGGAAGCCAGGTGCGGGCTGCCCACCTCCTCTTCCCCCTCGAAGACGCACTTGATCTTGAGGGGTAGCTTCCCAAGGGTGGCCCGGTAGGCTTCAATGGCCTGCAAGCGGGCCAACAGGTCCCCCTTGTTGTCAGCCACGCCCCGGGCGTAGAGTTTCCCCTCCCGGATCTGGGGGTCGAAAGGCCCCGAATCCCAGAGGTCCAGCGGGTCGGGGGGCTGTACGTCGTAGTGGTTGTAGAGCAACAGCGTGCGCTGGCCCTCCCCCAGTTCAGCGTAGATGACAGGCGGCCCACCGTCCACCGGCATCAAGCACACCTCGGCCCCCAATTTCTCCAGTCTGGCCCGCACCAACTGGCCCATCTCTTCCAGCCCGATGCCCTGGGCCGCGATGCTGGGCTGGCGGCAGAACGCTTTTAACTCCTCGATGAAACGCCCGGCATTGGCCTCGACATAGGCATTGAACTTTTCCATAGTTTCCCCCTTTTTGTCCCCATTCCACCAAGTAGTATTCAGACTCTAAAGGTTTTGGAAACCTTTAGGATCTCTCACAAAGCCTGAGTGATTCGCTTGATGTTCAAAGTGAAAGTATCTCTTATCCTCCCTTTTTCCCTATAAGAAAATACGTGGACATCTTCCCCTTGCCTTTCACCTCGATCACACCTCGTTTTTCAAACAAATACTTGTCTTGCAGGCGTCCGTATGTCGCTGCTGTGACCTGGATTCTGTCAGCAATACCGTGCGACTGCATGCGGCTGGCGGTGTTCATGGTGTCGCCCCACAAATCATAGCTGAACTTGGTCATCCCAATCACGCCCGCAATCACCGGTCCGGTATCCATGCCAATCCGCATGCTGAGCGGGCTGTCATGCGTTGCATTGAACTCAGCAAGCCCCCTTTGCATAGCCAGCGCCAAGTCGGCGACTGCCTCAGCATGATCTGAGCGTGGGGTCGGTACACCACCCACCACGACGAACTCGTCGCCGATAGCCCTGATCTTTTCCAAATCATGTCGTCGGACCAGTTGGTCAAACATGGAAAAGAGGTCATTCAACAGCATGACCAGCTCTTTTGGCGTCATTTGGGTTGTCAGAGGCGTAAAGCTAACAATGTCAGAAAACAGAACGGTGACCTCTGCAAAGCTGTCTGCGATAATGCTCTCTCCCTGTTTCAACCGCTCGGCAATCGGCGCGGGCAACATATTGAGCAGCAGGCGCTCAGATCTTTCTCGCTCGGCTTTGATGATCGCAAGATACTCCTGCTCCTGGTCGTGCCACCGTTTCCGTTCCAGGCAAGCTTCAACCCGGGCTCTTAGAATGGTTGGATCAAACGGCTTGGGCAGATAGTCATCTGCCCCCATTCTGATGCCCTTGGCGATGTTTTCCAGGTCATCCAGCGCAGAAATGATGATAACAGGGATGTCCCGCCAGGTCTTGTCAGCCTTGAGACGCTCCAACACCTGAAAACCGTCCATTTCTGGCATCATGATATCCAACAGGATCAGGTCGGGAGCCTCGACGGCAACCCGCTCCAGAGCCTCCCGCCCATTTTGTGCACTGCCCGCCTCGCAGTCCAGATCCTCCAGCTCTTGTTCCAGGTAATCAACGTTAAAGGGCTCGTCATCAACTATCAGGACCTTTGCTCGTTCGGTCATTACGCACCTTCCAAGAATTGATCCAGCTTCTCAAACAGGCGGTCTTCGTCCACCGGCTTGGTCATATAGTCATCACAACCACAGGCCAGAGCTCTCTCTGCATCACCTATCATGGCATGCGCCGTCAGGGCGATGATGGGAATGTGCTTGAGGCCGTCATTCGCTTTGATACGGCGCGTTGCCTCCCATCCGTCAATCACCGGCAGCGAAAGGTCCATCAGAATGAGGTCGGGCCGTTCTCGTTCGGCCAGTCCGATCCCCACCGCGCCATCTGTTGCCGTCAGTACCTCGTACTCGTCCTCCAAAAGCTGCACCAGGAGGTCCATATTGAGTTCATGGTCCTCGACAACCAGAATCCTTTTCATCGGTTCATCCTTTCGGTTCTGATTTCTGGCGGTAAGCCTGCAATGCATGCCGCAGTTCTTGAATCAGCGCCTCGCGCTCCAGACCTCGCTTCTGTATCACCCTTGAAACACTTTGCTGGAACTGAGTTAGCTCCCCAACGGTGAGTGTTTTGGCCGTGAGGACGATGATGGGAATATCGCCATGCTGAGGGGTCTGTCGAAGCTGTTCGATCACACCAAAGCCATCCAGCCGGGGCATCAGGAGGTCCAATAGGATGATATGGGGAGGCTGCCGGGAGATGGCCTCCAGGGCTTCCTGGCCGTCTGCGGCGGACCTGATTTCATACGGCTCGTCTTCCAGCAGTTGGTGCACCAAGTCCACCACTCGCGGGTCGTCATCCACTACCAGCAACTGAACCTGGCGACCGTCTTCTTGGACCGGTGCAATGCGACCCAAAGTGCCCAGGATGGCCTCTCGGTCGAAAGGTTTCACCAGGTAGTCAAAGGCCCCCAGCCGGTAGCCCCGTTCTTTGTCGTCCACAATGGACAGCACCACGACGGGGATATCTCGTGTGGCCACATCGGCCTTCAACTCGTGCAGCACCTGCCAGCCATCCGTGGGGGACATCAGAATGTCCAAGATGATCGCACAGGGCTTGAGCGCCTGGGCTTGCTGTAGGCCTTCCTCACCATCGGTCGCTCCGACCACACAGTACCCTGCTTCGGCCAGGTTCTCCTGCAAGAGATAGATCACGTTTGGGTCGTCATCAATGGCCAGCACGACTGGGCCACTTTCTGGCGGGACGGTTGTCGCTTCGGGTGCCACTTCAGAGAGGAGGGCAAAGGCAGTGGCTGGTGGGGCAACCCCGTAACGAATGGGCAGGGTGACAGTGAACGTAGAGCCCACCCCGACGGTGCTCTCCACCGTCACATCCCCGCCCATCAGCCGGGCCAGGTGGCGGCTGATGGACAGCCCCAAGCCGGTGCCGCCGTATTGCCGGGTGGCGCTGCTGTCCACCTGCTGGAATGCTTCAAAGATACGCTCCAACGCCTCCTCTGGTATGCCGATACCGGTATCCGCCACTGCCAGGGCAAGCGTCTCGCCCCGGCGCTGGGCGGTGACGGTGACCGTGCCGGCTTCCGTGAACTTGATCGCGTTGCTCAGAAGGTTGATCAGGATCTGCCGTACCTTGTCCTGGTCTGTGAAAAGGAGAGGCAGGTCCGGCTCGATCTCTTTCGCCAGGCGCAGCCGCTCGCTCTTGACCAGTGGCTGCACCGTCTGCAAGCAGACGTTGATCAGCGTCGCCACGTCAAAGGTGACGGGCTGGACGTCTATCCGGCCGGCCTCGATCTTGGAGAGGTCCAGGATGGCGTTGATCAGTTCCAGGAGATGGTCGGCACTAATCAGGACCTTGTCCAGGTTGTCGAGTTGCTTTTGGGGTAGGATGTCCTTGGAGCGCCGCTGGACCAGCCGGGTGAAGCCGATGATGGCATTGAGCGGGGTACGCAGCTCGTGGCTCATGCTGGCCAGAAAGGTGCTCTTGGCGCGGTTGGCCGCTTCGGCGGCTTCTTTGGCCTGGCGCGATTCTTCCTCCGCCCGCGCCCGCTCGGTGATTTCTCGCTGGGCCTGATCGTACAGTCGGGCGTTCTCAATGGCGATGGCTGCCTGGTGGGCGAACAGGTTGAGCAGGTGCAGGTCGGCGGGACTGAACTGCCGAGCCGGGTCGGTAGTGGCGATAGAGATGACACCGACCAGCCGCCCCCCAGCCTTGAGCGGCGTGTCCAAACTGGCGTGCAAGTGGACATCGGCATACTGTGGCGCGCGCCCCTCCCACGTCTGGTAATCTTCAACGATCAGCGGCTCGCCGGTCTGGGCCACACGGCCCATAGCGCCTTCGCCTAGCGCCATGCGCGTGCCAACATAGTCCTTATCCAGGTTGTAGCTGACGACAATGCGGATTTCTTGGCTGGCTTCATCGTAAAGGCCCAGTTCCCCACCGGTGGCATCCAACAGCCCGGCGGCGCGTTCCACGATGGACTGCAGCAGGGCCGACAATCCCAGTTCAGCCGTGATGTCGGCCATGGTGGTGCGCAGCGCATCCAGTTCATCGGCGCGCTGCCGCTCCGCAGCCAGTAGCCGGGCCTTGCCGATGGCGAGACCAGCCTGGTGGGCGGCGGCGGTGAGCACGTCAAAATCATCCTGACTGAATGCGTCGGGCCGCTGGCTCTCAATGATCAGCACACCGAGTACCTTTTCGCCAATTCGGATCGGCACATCCACCTCGGAACCGCCCAGGCCGGGGACGTAGCGGGGGTCTTGGGTCACGTCCGGCGTGTAATGGAGTTGGCCATCCAGGAGCGGACGCTCGCTCAATCCCTGACCAGGCGGGATGCGGGTCGGAGCATCGTCGCTCGCAAAGCCGGCACTGGCAGCCAGCACGCGCTCGCCGGCAGCGATCTTCTCGCGATCGGGACGAGTGGTCTGTGCGGTCGCTTCGTCCACCAGATAGAGGTCCACGTTATCGTAACCCAGGGTATCGTGCAGGCCCTCCACCACGCGCTGGCAGACCTCGGCCTCATCCAGCGTGGCGGCCAGCTCCGCGCTGAGCCGGAACAGGGCAGCCTGTCGCCGGGCCTGGACGCGCTCGGCCACCAGCAGACGTTCCCGCTCTGCTTCCGCTCGCATGCGCTCGCTGATTTCCTGCTGGAGTTGGACATTGGCTCTAGTCAGGTCGGCGGTGCGCTCTTCCACTTTTTGTTCCAGGGTGTCTACCAACGCGTTGATGCGGGCAGCCATGGCGTTAAAGCTGTCCGCAAGCTGGCCAAGCTCGTCGGCACTGTTGATTTTGGCGCGTACCTCCAGGTTGCCGCCCCGCAGTTCGCTGGCGGTTTGGGTCAACTTGACCACGTTGCGCGTGATGCTGTTATGGAGTGCCAGGGCGATAACACCAGCCAATGCCACGGCCGCCAGTACAGCCACCGCCAGCAGTGTCGTCGCCAGCCGGCTGGTCCTGGCGATCTGCTCGCGGGCACGCTGGGTTTCGGCGTTGGCCAGCGCGATCAGCTCTTCCGAGATAGGATCAACGGCCTCGGCTTGTAGATCGAACTCGTTGAGTTTATGGCGGATCTCTACGTCGAGCAGGAGTATCTCCTCGGCCACCGCCAGGTAATCATCCAGATAGGCCAGGGCCTGAGCCCCTTCGTCCCCATCAAAACCCGGCGAGCGGCTGATCGCCTCGCGCAACAGCTCAGCCACGTTGAAGGCTGACTGCATGTAGGGTCGCTGGCGTGTCACCAGATAATCTTTTTCAAACGACTGCATTTCCCGGTACAGGACCATCAGGGCAGGATCGTCGGCCTGTTGCAGCGTATCGCGCAACAGTTCGGAATTTCGCGCCAGCCGTGCCTGGGCGCCGGTTTCATCGCTGGCTAACTGGGTCACCAGTTCGCTGGCCTCATCAAACGTGGCGGCATACCGATCGGCCGCCGAGAGATAGAAATTCAGGCTGACCTCGCTCTCACGCAGTGCATCGCTCACGTCCGATTCCGAGATCAGTTGTTGCAAGCTGGTGCTGAGGGCCATGACCCGAGCGATCTGTTCGTCGTGCCTCTGGGCATAGGTCTCAAGTGCCTGTGAAAAACCGACCGCTGGCCAGCGCAGGAAAAGGTCTCTTTCCAGCCCGCGAGCGCGCTGCAAGCCCGCATCCATCTCCAGGACCAGGTGCTGGATCTCCATGCTGGTCACAATGGCCGCTTCTGTCTGGCGGCGCACGGCCGTCAGGGCCGCGTAACTGGTGAGCGATACCAGCACAATCAGCGCCAGGAGCAGGCCGAATGCGGAAGCAAACTTGGCCGTGATGCCAAGTTCGCGCCAGCGTTGAAGTAGAGGTTTCCATCTGTTCATCTCATTCAGTCCTGTGGGTCATTCAATCATTTAAGTTCCCAACAGCCACGCCTGTTTTGCCCGGGCGGGTCTATTGGTCCGGTGGGTAGGTGTAGACCACGTTGGCCGCCAGCCCCTCCAGCCCGGCAGCCGGATCGTCCAGGCGCGTAACCCGGAGCCTGACAGCGCCGCAATCGCCGTACTCGTCGCAGGTGAGGCTGCCGGTCAGCCCATGGTATCCGGCGGTGGCATACAGGGTGTCGCGCAGGGCCTGGCGGCCGATATGCAGCGTCCCATCCTCCTCTCCCACAGCCACCGCCTCAATGGCGTTGAGGAGCAGGTTGATCGCGTCGTAAATGTGGGCATCATAAGGCGTGGAGGTGATAGGCAGTTCATTATATTTCATCTCATATCTGGAGACAAAAGCGTCATAGTCTGGGCCTTCCGGCCTGGCAGGCGCAGTAAAGTACATCCCTACACCAGCCTCACCCATAGCTTCAATGAAAGCGTCGAAGTACAACCCCTCAGCGCTCATTAGCGTGATGTTCTCCAAGCCCTCAATTTCCCTGGCTTGCAGGACGATATAATCCCCCTCCAGTCGAAAGACAGGAAAGAACACCAACTCGGCCCCAGACGCAGCGATGGCCGCCAGCACCGGGTGCATGTCGGTGTCACCCTTGTTGACGGCGGTGGCCAGCACGACCTGGCCGCCCAGCTCGGTGGATACCTGCTCGAACGTATCGGTGAGCCCACGCGTGTACAGGTCTCCATCGTTGATGGTCGCCGCCTTACGCACGCCAAGCTGCTGAAAGGCAAAGGTGGCCGCCGCCCGCCCTACCAGCGCGTCGTTCTGGGCCGTGCGAAAGAAGCCAGGCTGCCAGTCAGGGCCTCGTTCTCCCCCCACCGAGGTCAGGGAAGGCGCAGAGCTCGAGCCCGAGACCATCACCAGGCCGGCCTCGGACACAACCTTCATCGCCGTGGCCGCTGCCCCAGAGCAGGTGGGGCCGACGATGCCCACGATCTGTGGGTCGGCCGCGATCTTGAGCGCGGCAGTGGTCCCCCCTTCTCCTGAGCACCGTGAATCTGCGCTGTAAAGCTCGATCGGGTGACCCAGGAACTCGTTGCCCCGGTTGTCCAGGGCCAACTCGATGCACTTAAGCAGGGCCAGCCCTTGGGGACCCATGTCACCGCTTAGGGCTTGGAGCGCACCGATCTTGATCGGATCGCCCGGTGCGACCTCCACGCAACCGATGGCGTCGGTACATTCAAAGGGCGGGGCCGCTGGCTGACAGCCGACCAGCAGAACAGTGGCGGACAGAAGCAGGACCAAAGGTTTGCGTTGCGTCATTCCCTTCCTCCTTTCACGAAGCGGGCCTATTGGCCCGGCGGGTAGGTGTAGACTACGTTGGCTGCCAGCCCCGCCAGCCCAGCAGCCGGATCGTCCAGGCGCATGACCTGGAACCTGGCAACGCCGCAATCGCCGTATTCGTCGCAAGTGAGGCTGCCAGTCAGCCCCTGGTACCCAGAGGTGGCGTACAGGGCGTCGCGCAGAGCCTGGCGGCCGATATGCAGCGTCCCATCCTCCTCTCCCACAGCCACCGCCTCAATGGCGTTGAGGAGCACGTTGGCCGCATCGTAGGTGTGGGCATAGTAGGACGTAGCGGGCTCTTCGCCGTATTTCGTCTCATACCTAGAGACAAAGGCATCGGGGGCGGGACCTTTCGGCAGGGTGGGTATCACAAGGTACAACCCTATGCCAGCCTCGCCCACAACTTCAATGAAGGCGTCAAAATACAACCCCTCAGCGCTCATGAGTGTGACGTTCCCCAAGCCCTCAACCTCCCCGGCCTGTAGAACGAGGTAATCCCCCTCCGGTCGAAAGACAGGAAAGAACAGCAGCTCGGTCCCAGACCTGGCCACGGCGGTCAGCACAGGCTGCATGTTGGTGTCCCCCTTGTTGACGGCGGCGGCCAGCACGACCTCGCCGCCCAGCTCGGTGAATACCTGCTCGAACGTATCGGTGAGTCCCCGGGTGTATGGGTCACCGTCGTTGATGGTCGCCGCCTTACGCACGGCGAGCTGCTGAAAGACAAAGGTGGCCGCCGCCCGACCCGCTAGCGCGTCGTTTTGCGCCGTGCGCAGGAAGCCAGGCTGCCGGTCGGGGCCCGGTTCTCCGCCCACTGAGGTCAGGGAAGGCGCGGTGCTCGAGCCCGAGATCATCACCAAGCCCGCTTCGGACAAAACCTTCATCGCGCTGGCCGCCGCTCCGGAGCAGGTGGGGCCGATGATGCCCACGATCTGCGGGTCGGCCACGGTCTTGGACGCTGCTGTGGCCCCCCCCTCTTTTGAGCACCGCGAATCTTCGCTGTGAAGCTCGATTGGGTGGCCGAAGAGTTCGCCGCCTCGGTCGTCCAAGGCCAGCTCGATGCTCCGGAGCTGTTCCATCCCAAGGAGTTCCAAGTCACCGCTTAGGGCTTGGAGCGCACCGATCTTGATCGGATCGCCCGGTGCGACCTCCACGCAACCGATCGCGTCGGCACACTCAAAGGGCGGGGCTGCTGGCTGACAGCCGACCAGCAGAACAGCAGCAAACAGGAGCAGGATAAAGGATCTACTTTTTGAAACATTTCCTTTCATCCTTTCGGTTCTCATTTTCGGCAAAAAGTTTATAGTTCTTGAAATCAAGCTCATGGCACCCACTCCCCTCTTTGTCTCAAATACGGCAAAGCAAAGAAAAATACAGAACCCTGACCTGCCTGGCTCTCCACCCCGACCTGGCCGCCCAGCTTTTCCGCAATGCGCTGCACAATAGACAACCCTAAGCCATGACCTTCGGCACGCACCTGGTGGAGCTGCGTAAATGGGGTGAACAATTTAGCCTGCTCTTCTGGGGTGAGGCCGGCGCCATTATCGCGTACCCAAAAGCGCACAAATCCATCCGCTCGCTCTGTCGCGCCCAGTTCCACGCGCGGCGGCTGGCCACCGTACTTGATAGCATTGCTGAGATAGTTAGTCCACACTTCTTCGACCCACGGCCCGTAGCCCAGTGCCGTCGGCCATCTCTCAGGCAGAACGATTTCAGCCCGATATTCCTCGATCAAGTAAGCCAAGCGCCCCTGAGCTTCGGCCACGATGCCCGCCATATCCAGGGGGGCCATCTTGACCTCTTCCACCTTACGCACACTGGACAATAGCAGCAGCTCTTCAATGATACTCGTCATCTTGCGCCCACTTTGCGCGATGGCGTTCAAATGACGGCCCAGTTCTTCGTCCGATAGGTTGGCACGAAATTTTTGCAGGCTAGTGCTGTACCCAATGAGCGAGGTCAATGGGTTCTTGAGATCGTGGGCCACGGTGTGGGCAAAGGCGTCCAGTTCCTCGTTGCGCGCCTGCAGTTCGGCATTGGAACGGGCCAGTTCCTCAAGCCGTCTTGCCAACTCGCGGTTGGCTTCCTGGAGTCGCTTTTGTAAATCCCGCAGGGCCAGGTGCGTTTCAACGCGGGCCAACACCTCTTCAGGCTGAAAAGGCTTGGTGACATAGTCCACACCCCCAGCAGTAAAAGCTCTGACCTTGTCCTCCGTCTCACCCAAGGCGCTGATAAAGATCACCGGGATGTCGTGTGTCCTTTCATCGGCTTTCAGGCGCTCGCAGACCTCATAGCCGCTCATCTCTGGCATCCGGATGTCGAGCAGAATCAGGTCAGGGACCTCAGCGATGGCCCGTTCTAACGCCTCGTGTCCGCTTTCGGCGCTGATCGTATCGTAAAAGTCCTCCAGTTCTTGCTCCAGGTAATCAACGTTGAACGGCTCATCGTCAACGATCAGGATCATTGGGCGTTCGTCCATGACACCTCGCCTCCCAGGAATTGCTCCAGTTTTCCAAATACACGGTTATCTAAGCACGGCTTCAAGCGACCGGGTGGTGGCGGCTAATCGCTCGGACAGCAGGCGGACGACAAGCTCGTGAAAGGCCACCGCCAATTCAGGCTCTTTCTCTCTCATCTCGAACAATGCCATCCGGGTCAGCCGGTAGGCGATGGTCGGGGAGTCGGCGATAACCGACGCGGTGCGCCTCGTGCCCAGGTACAGGCCCAGCTCCCCGACAGTTGTCCCCAGGCCGAGGGTATGCAGACGCACCCGCCTGCCGTCCTCAAGCTCCAGGTAGACCGATACTTCACCCAGTTCGATAAAATACAGGGCGTCGGCCTCGTCCCCCTGCTGGATCAGGCATTCGCCTTCCTCGACCTGCACCTTTTCCAGGAATTTCATCAAGCGGGCGGTATTGGCCTTCTCGAAACCACTTTCCGCCAGTTGTGCAGGCAGCGTGACCGGCAAATGCTTCTTTGTGACCAGCCCAATCTCAAGGAGTTGGTCTTCACACCATTCCAGGCCGTGATCCAGGTCGGGGAAGATGCGCACCCTTTCATTTTTGGACAGGCCACCCAGTTCGAATTGTTGCTGTATTTTTTCAGAGATGTGGGTCAGCACCAGGGTGATGCCCTGCGCTTCGGCTAACTGCTTGCCCTTGACAAAGCTGAGCACGGCCGAGGAATCCAATCCGGTCACACGGCAAAAGTCCAGGACGATGAAATACACCTGAGGTTGCTCCGCGTCGGCCACCCGCGCCCGGATTTGCTCCAGCAGTGCATTCGCCGTCCCGAAAAAGATAAACCCCCGCAGTTCAAGGACATAGGTGTGCTGACCCAGTTCCGTCAACTGCCGCTGGTGGTAAGCGTAACGTCGAACGTTGCTCGTTATCTCTGCTCCGGAAAGGGCGTGATGGACGACGTTGATCCGGCTATAGTTCAACAAGAACAGGATGAGCATTGCTACCAGCCCCACACCCACCCCGATCAAAAAATCGGCTGCGCCGATCACGACCAGAA
>Ga0180437_10003779_pt1 | contig 22198 bp, 22 predicted proteins | sample SS_ome_4_FD_132410 | JGI IMG/M metagenome (GOLD analysis project Ga0180437, IMG submission 132410) | Hypersaline lake sediment archaeal communities from the Salton Sea, California, USA - SS_3_D_1 metaG | ecosystem: Environmental > Aquatic > Non-marine Saline and Alkaline > Hypersaline >...
CCTTTGACACCATCAATACATTGGAGAGCTCAACCTCTTGTCCAGGCTCACCCTCAAACAGGTCGACATGAATGCTATCGCCCTTTTTCACAATGTATTGCTTACTTCCACACTGAACAACTGCGTACATAGTTCCTCAAAAATCCAATATTCAGAACATAAGAATACACGCCAATACCCTTTTTCTTCCACAAAAAAGGGGACCAAAAAACAAAATACCCCAAGGAAAACAAACCATAATAATAAGTAGACTAAAAAATAACTATTTTAATACCGTGCAAATTAAAGAGAACTATTTAATAAGACCCTTATAATAATGGTGATTTTATGACAGAAGCTATCCACGGTCCTGGAGCCCTAGGCCCTCAAAAAACTCGGCCACTTCCTCTCCCTCCAGGAGACCAAACAACAGAGAGAGTGTGTGCACGTATTTTTGGAAAGCCACCTACGACCTCCCGTACCCAACCAAATAAATCTCCCCCACCTCCATCCAGCCGCACCAAGGACAAGGAGATGATAGCCCAGCTCCAAGAGAACGCAAAAAAATGCCTAGAGGCGCTGAAAAAGTGGGAAGATGAAAAGGAAAAGCCCGTCAGACCGGAGCTTGTTCTTTTGCGGCTTGAAAACAAGGCTCCTTCGCTTGTCAAAATTCACAAGTTACTGAAACAGTCAGAAGAAGTTGGTGAACATACCAAGGCTTCTTATGAAAAGACCAAAAAAGAACTCCGAAAACTGCTCAATGCCTCCGACACAAAACGCATGGTAGAAGAGGTAGAAACTGATCTAGAGTCAACAAAGCCTTCTAAACAAAAAGATGCAAAAGATGCAAAAGAACTTCTTAAAAACATGGAGAAACGAATTTGCGACTTTCAAGAAAGGCTTCCGACATCCATTGCCACGGACAAAACCAAATCCTCCTTTATCAACAAGATCAAGAGCATCTTTAAAAAAGGAAGCTCCAAAACAAAACGCCACAACAAAAACAAACCTCAATAAACAGTAGGCTAAAAAATAAACATGTTTAATGCTGCGCAAATTAAAGAAGCCCGTTTAATAGGGCGCCCTATAATGGTGATTTTATGACAAAAGGCATCCAAGGCTCATCCGAGCTCCCTGAAATGGGACCTCAGGAAGTCCAAAAATTTCCAGCGTCCAAATTAGACACTGACATAGCTAAGGTAGCCGGAAATATTCTTCTCGCAAAGCCAACACCTGAGGCCCTTGCTAGGCAAATAATTAAGCCACTTCCCACACCTCCTTCTCTCTCTAAGGAGCAAGCTCAACTCCTCGAGAATCAAGCAAACTGTCTAAAAATGGTAAAAGAGACGCAAGCCAAAACGGAAACACCCACCGACCTGAAATCTGTCCTTACGAAGATTGAACATAAAGCTCCTTCACTGGCCAAACTCTACGACTTAATGGAACAAGCAAAAACGACAGGCGAACACGACAAAGATGCTCAAAACAGGATCCTCAGAGATGTCTTCGAGTGCATGAAAAATCCAGACATAACAAAATTATCCGAAGATTTTGCATCAGAAAAAGCTCCTGAAGATGCTGAAAATTTAAAAGAGATTCTAGATGACTTCTCAGAAAAATTTTGTGAGTTTGCAGCAAAGCCAACTATTGCCAAGGATAAAACCGCTCCTTCTTACAAGAACGCTATTTTAATTTTTAACACGCTTGCAGGTATTCTTCCCAAAGACTCCCCCTTGAAAAAATCCTTACAAACAACCCTTACCAAAAAAACCCCAGAAGGCGATGTCAAATATGCTGAGCTCATAAAACAAGGCAAACGCGTAGGAATATTGAAAAGAGCCTATAGGGCAAAACAAGAAATAACAAAGACCATTAACAAATGGAAATCTCATATCGGGAAAGTGGCAGCAAAACTAGGAAACTACACAATCACACTGGGTGGTCACCGAAAGACGACCCAAGTTATTCAAACTCATCTTGAAAACCTGAAAAAGTCAGCGAATGAATTGCGGGGATTAGAGAATGTCAATAATGCAAAAGCAGCCCTTAAAAATTCTCTTATAGACTTTATCAGCTCCAAGAATTTTCGAACCCTTCTCACAAAGGAGCAAGAAGCCTATCGTAATCGCTCAGAAGAAGCTCCACTAACAACGATGACAAGAAAGACGATAGAAACACTATGTGAAACATATGACGATTTTACGCAACTTACAGGCGATCTCCAGAGAAAGCTTTTCATAAATGAGCCTACTGACGACGAGGGCACGGCTATTGAAAATGTTATGGAGTTTGCTACCCCTGAAGAGACTAAGGATATACCGAGCATGACAGAATCAGAACGCGCTGATTTAAAAGACGTTAAAAAACGTGATGTAAAAAGAAAGGATGCTCTCCCAAAAACCAAAGAAACTCAAGACGAAATCATCAGAGGAAACGTCTTGATCAGACGGTTGTCTACCCCTCCTGGAGAAGTGGCAGAACCAAGAGCTGAGGAAGCTGCAGCTGTTCAAGAAGAAGCCCCTCCAGCTGTGGAAGAAACGACTAAAACAGCAAATGCCGAGCCTCTCATATATGTTGACGAAGGGAAGCTTATTACAGAAGACCCCACACTACTTCTTACAGCCACATTCAATAACAGTCCAGGAGCGGGTCAAAAGGCACTCCGGGAATATCTGGATCCAGAAGCCGGTCATCCTGGACTATACCAAGAAGATCTAGAAGGAGTAGAATCAGAAGAAAAGCTTAAAGAACTACAAAAAGACGTCTCATATAAGGCCAAAGCTACGGAAAACTTTGTCGAAGCCATGAAAAACATGGTTAGTGAAACCGTACAAATCGACAAAGAAACATCTTTTGATCAAATTCTTCTCATAATTGAAACCGCCAAAAATTTCGCAGCAAATCCCAAGGGAAAACCTCCGAAAGATCCTCTTGCCAAAGCATTGGCAGAGGCTGCCTTAAAAGAGGTCGCTCTTAGAACCCCAGAAACGGCAGAAAAAGGAAAAGCCCCCACAAGTACTGCCATTAAAGAAAAGGCCGGAACATTTCTCAAAAAAACAAAAGCTAAAATCGAAAAGACGAAAGCAGGCATTAAGAGTAGGATAGCAGAAGCAAAGAGCAGGAAAGCAGAAAAAGCCGCACGTAATAAGCTACCTAGAGGAAAGGATTTCTTCCTCTCAGAAAAAGAAATAGCCAAAAAAGAAGCCCGAGAAGAAGCAGAAAAAGCGGAAACTACAGAACCGCCTCCTGAGGAACAACCATCGTCTCGTGGCGAAGAACCTTCTGAGACCAAAACAGAATGGCAAAAGGCCGCGCCAGATGAAGCCTCCCCTAGAGAGGAGACAATTGGAACGAGGAAACCACCTCTACCACCACGCAATGTGCAACCAGAACCCCCACCTCTACCACCACGCGAAGCAGCAGGCCCACGTCCTCCTCCACCGCCGCCTCCACGAACAGAAGGCCCTCCACCGCCAAGAACTGAACCACCTCCACTACCTTCACGCAAAAAAGAAGCAGAAGGTACAACCGAAGCTGCACCGTCTCCACCCCGTATTAGCCCAGAAGATTTGAAAAAGAGAGCAGCCCAACTTAAAAAGGGAGGAAAGCCTCCTAGACCTAAAAGACCGCCCTCTCCAATGGAAAAAGCAATGGCAGAGAAAGGGGTATTACCTGAACCTGGCAAATCTGGCCAACCCAGCGATGAACCCTGGGAGCCAGAGCCTGAAACAACACAACCACAAGCAGGGAAAGTATCCGAAAAACCGGTACCTGAAAAACCAAAAAAGCCAGAAAGGCCTCCACGACCCACAGAGACTCCTGAAACAACTAAGCCACCGACAGAGGCACCCAAAGAAACAACTGCAGAAGAAGCTCTACGAAAGGCTATGGAACAAAGAAGACGAGCTATGGGGGAAGAAGAAGAGGAAGAGAATTGAGAAGAATAAAGAGATTTAGGAAAAAACCTTCCAACAAACAGATTTGGAAAAATTTATTATTAACAACAACTCACCAATTTGAATGAGATGTCAAGACTAGGGCCTGCTGATGAGATACCTGTGTATGGAGGGGTGAAAAAGCCCCTACACCGGAAAGCGAACAGTAAAAGCCTGTGGAAAAAATCAAAGGTTGAGCACATAAAACAACAATGGTGATTTTATGGGTATAGAAGAAATTCCTCACGAGCAAACTAGGCCTCTTGAAAAAGGTCTGGGTCAAAAAGGCCAAACAGAACCAATTCCTCCGGCAGATGAGAGGGCGAGGAAGATCGCCGAAAGGCTAGGACTAAAGCTCGAAACTGTTGAGAAGCAATTTAGAAAACCTCTTCCAAACGTACCATCTTCATCCAACAGCATAAAGAAGAAGCTCTCTCAAGTACTCGGCAAAATTACACAACAATGCCTGGAAATGGTGAAACAGTCAGAAACCAAAATAACAAAGATCTTTGCAAAACGAAAAACACAAAAGAGTATTCCTCAATGGAAATCTTCTATCAAAAAAGGCGTCATAACCTTCAGAAACCATATAATCACATTGGGAAGCCACCGAAACGCGCCTCAGGCTATTCAAAGCCTTCTCGAAAATCTGAGAAAGTCTGCGAATGAACTCGAAGAGGTGAAAGAAGGATCTCCCGGGAAGGAAACAGCACTTAAAGATTCTCTTGAAAAGCTTGTTAGCTGCAAAGCTTTCCGAAAGCTTCTTGTCAAAGAAGAGGATCCTCGCGCTGGTTCTCTAACCGAACCAGTACTCCAAAATGCTCTAGCAGATACGATAATAACGCTATACAAAACAAAGGAGGATATTTCTAACGCTTTAACCAGATTCAGGCCCGCTCAAACTGCCTTATTTTTTAGTAAGGAGGATGCGTCCATTGATGAAAAGGAAATGCACCGTATCGAGAATGTTATACAGCAAGCCCTCACTAAGAAAGAACGGTCTCAACAACTAAAAGAGCCTACAACTGAGCTGTCCACAAAATCAGAGGATTTCTTCATTGAAAAAGAAGAACAAAAAACAAGTAAAAGCGCGAAACTACCTGAAGCATCATGGAAGAGCAGAAGTAAAGATCTTAAACCAAAGATCAGAACGCTTCTCACCGAAACAACAGCTAAAATCAAAAAGAATATAGCTTATATTCAGAGTATAGTGTTAAAGGCGTTTAAGAAATAAGTCAGCAAAGCTCCCGATTGCTAGTCTCTCTTCTCCCGCAATTTATTAAAATATTGCAATCGCTTTGAAAGCTCGCGCTCGAACCCGCGCTCTATAGGAGTAAAAAACTCTTTTTCTTCAACTGCTTCAGGAAAGTACTCTTGGCCTGAAAAGCCATCCTCTTCATCTGGATCATACTTATACCCTTTCGAAAACCCCTGCTCCTTCATCCACTTTGTCGGAGCATTGAGGATATGAGCAGGAGGTGGAAGATGAGATGTCTTTTGTGCACTCTCTTTTGCCTTATCAAAAGCTGTGTAGATGGAAACACTCTTTGGCGAGAGGGCAAGGTAGACAGCAGCTTCTGCTAGTGCAAGATCTCCTTCAGGAGAACCTAGCGCTTTATAGCACTCTTGCGCTCGAAGGGAAAGAGAAAGCGCTTGAGGATCCGCTAAGCCAATATCTTCAACTGCCATACGAATAAGGCGTCGAGCGATGTACAGGGGGTCTTCTCCTGCTACAAGAAGGCGAGAGAGGTAGTAGAGCGCAGCATTTGGGTCAGAACCACGAACAGATTTGTGAAGCGCTGAGATCAAGAGATATCTTCCCTCTCCGCCTGCTTGAAGAGGTCCTGTGTGGGAAGAAAGCCTCTTTTTGAGCGTCTTTTCATCAAAGTGGCCACCACCTTCAGCTAGAGGCTCTAAAGCTCCAAGCAGTTTTCTCGCATCGCCTGCTGCCCAAAGAGCAAGCAGATCCTTGGCCCCTTTCGAGAGGGAAAACTCATCATGCTCTTTTATAACGCGATCAATGAGAGAGAGTAGATGCTCTTTTGAAAGAGAGGTGAAGGTGAGAACAGTAAGGCGAGATAAAAGAGCATTAGAGAGGACAAAGGAGGGATTTTCTGTGGTGGCAGCAATAATAGAGACAGAGCCCTGCTCAACAGCTCGAAGGAGTAGATCTTGTTGGGGTCGGGTAAGACGATGAACCTCATCGATCCATAAGATAGGCGGTTGTAAGAGTGGAGAGGAGGAGGCTTCCTCTAAGATGCGTTTTACCTCTGCTGTTTGAAATTTTGATGGGTGAAGATCGACCTTAGAACAAGAAAAGGCATTCATATAAAGGCCAGCAAGCGATGTCTTGCCAGTTCCTGGAGGTCCCCAAAAGAGCAGACTCGCTGGATGGCCACGCAAGATGGAGCGCCTGAGAAGGCCAGACTCTTCAAGCCACTGCTCTTGCCCAAGAAATTGATCGAGTTGTCTCGGCCGAAACCGCTCAGCAAAAGAAATATGTCTCATAAGAACCTGCAGTATATAGCATCGCCTATGCCTTTTGCATTAACTATCTATTGCTTTTTTTATTTAAAAACTGTTAAAAAAAAATTTAGCGAACAATTTATTCAACAGGAAGGCTCCAATGAGTACAATTTCCCATATCGCCTATTGGTTCCATCCATGGCACCCTTCGTTTAATGCCACAGAACGGTTTGCAGAGCTTTCTGTTCAGCGAAAACTGGGCGTTATTTTTGCAACAGCCGTTTTTGGTGCGATGACAGCTTTCGTGGGTTCTATAGGTCTCTTCCGTTTCTTCACGACCTATCTCTCCCCCCCCGCAAAAAAAGTAGATGCCGTGGCACGCGACACCTTGCGTAAAAGCGATACAGAGCTGCAACGATCTCGAGCAAATAGCAACGCAAGATTGCCCCATCAGCAGCATAAAAGAGTCTCTTCTTGTAGCGCCTTACAAAAAAATGAGGCCCCATCACCTCAACAATCCCCCAGCTCTGGTGAGGAACGCCTGTCCCCAAGACCCAAAAGCGTCCCTAGGCCTACTTTAATGACAGCTTCTAAGCCTTTTCTAACAAAAGCTCAACCCCCTCCTCCCATTGTTACCTCCCCCACTATCGAGAACGTTCGTAATGACGGCCAACTAGTTCGGACTAAATCAAGCTCATATGGCAAGTTGGTGGTACCCAGTAGATTGATAAACCAATCGCTGCAGTCTCCTAAATAAGACAGTTGTCCATCTCCACAGACCCTAATTGCTAGCCAATCTCCCTCGTAGGATGAGCGAAGTAGACTGTTTTCTGCAGCCATCTTATGAGAGAGATTGGGTAGCAAATTAGGGTCACAGCGATATCACTAGATATCATCGAATAGAACAGCCGTAAGGAATAGTCTCTGGAGGAATAACGCGACGCTCTCGAATGGCATTTTCTACAGCGTGTTTAAGCCAGGGAAGGTTACTGGCTCTTTCGATCTCAGCAGGGTCTGTGCCTCTCAAACTATCAACAGCACCACGATACAAAAGGGTGCCGTCCTTGCCAATGACAAAGACCTCTGGTGTTCGAACAGCACCGTAGAGCCGAGCAATCTCTCCTGATTCATCGACAATAAGCGCTGTTGGTTGGGCACCCCAGGAGGCAAGTACTCCCTTCCATTCTTGTGCTCCTGTATACCCATTTGATCCAGGAGTTGTTGAGTCGATCATAAGCCAAACAACGCCAACAGAAGGCTGTGTGAACTGGCGCTGCATTGTTTGCATATTGCCAGCGCCATTATTTGTCTCTTTTGAGTAGTGCTTTTTTACATAAGGACAGTGTGCGTTAGTCCATTCAAGCACAACAATTTTTCCGCGATACGAAGAAAGAGAACACTCTTGTCCATTGATATCTTGTGTGCTAAAATCTGGTGCTTCCCGACTCACTACCGCAATAGCACCAATAGCACCAATTACAACTAGAGATAATAAAAATAAACTTATACACGCTCGAAATCGACTCATCTCTTTCCTCTACATATTGCCTCTTTTCGACCTTGTACAAATATCAAATAATTTTTTCAATAGAAGATACTATCAATCAAGGACAAAAATCGTGGTTTTTGTAAATAGCTTTAACCCTTTCAGCAACTTATCCAATGGTTCCTCAAGTACGGGCCCTCCTCTAGAAGAACTCACACCAAACGAACAAGAAAAAGCAATTCTCAAGAGTGCATTTAACAAAAGTCCCAAGGAAGGATGGCTGGTATTACAGAAGTACCTAACAGGAGTTAAGCTAAATACATACGAAAATTTTACCCGATCCCCAAAGCAGCGCCGAATCACCAAAAACGTGATTGGAGCTGTGAAAGAGATCCTTGGGGAGCCACGTTTTTTACAAAAATTCCCTGAAAAAAACCTCTCCTTTGATGAATTTTTCAATATGGCGAGTCAAGCGCGAGATCTTATTGCTGACCCAAAGCAAGAGACCATTCCAGATACCTATCTTGTCAGGGTCTTGGCAGGAGCAACCATTGCCAAAATCGATACAGAAGAATTGATTCCACATGCTGCGTTGAAAAAACCGGGTAATTTAGAAAACAGGTTGAATCGATGGCAAGAAATTGATCCCACCTTCCTGGAAAGACGGTTTATGCTAAGACGCACCTGTTTTAAAAGAGATATTGGAAACGACTGTTCCAATTTTACACTCGAGCAGCTTGTAACAGCCTATAACCAAAGATCAACGGAATTACCGATCATACATCCTACAACTGTTTCAGGCTACAAGATGGCAGTGGCCGGCTTACAAGGCGCTCGCCCTACACAAGAAGACTCCCATCAAACAGGAGTATTAGATGTTAATGGAGTAAAAATCCCCTTTTTCGCTGTGTGCGATGGCCATAGTGGTAATCTTGCTTCAATGTTTGTCTCTGAGCATCTACAAGAGACATTGGAAGAGATATTTAAAGATGAAAATCTGAATGCTCTCTCTGATGCTAATCTAGAAAATATGCTCGCCGGCCTCGGCGTCCGTTTAACCAACAGGTTTATAAAGCAGCCAGAGGTCCAAGATCTTCTCCCATCTTTTTGTCCTGGGACAACGTTAGCCCTAGCTCTTATCCTACCAAAAGAGGGTAAACAAGAGGTCTGGGCTGTTAATGTTGGAGATAGCCGTATTCTTCTTGTTAACGAAGAGAGAACAATCCAACTAACAGAAGATGCCAATCCATCTTCTCCAAGATTTAAAAAATCATGTGAGAAAGCAGGTATTGAGATTAAAGATGGCAGGTTGGCGGGAAACTTGGCAGTTGCCAGCGCAATTGGTGATTTTGAAATAAATCCCAAATCAAAGGCAAAGGCTACGAAGATAGAGCTTGATCCCAAAAAGAAAACACGGCTTGTTATACACTGCGATGGTCTAAATGAAGTCTTCTCTTCAAAAGACATCGGCGATATCACCAACAACCCCAATCTTACTACCCCTCAGGAAAAGGCACTGGCTATGGTAGAAGCAGCTTATGTTGGATATAGTGGCGATAATCTCTCTGCTCTTGTGATTGACATTCCAGTAGAAATTGAGGATAGTAACCAAAAAACAGAAGGACTTTTCTCATGAAACAAGTTGTATTGATTGCTCTTCTTTTTACCTCTTTTTCTCCTTGCGCGCTTCTTGCCGATGCACGAGAAGATGCAAAAAGAGATGCCGAGAGATACGAGAGACAGCGTGAGATTCGAAAACAGGAAGACGAGCAGAGAAGAATCCGAAAAGAAGAAGAAGAAAAGCAAGAAGAACGCCTTTCGCATGAATAAGTTACAAGAAGTTCTTCTTTTTGTGCGTGTTCAACAGTTGCGCGATATCTGCAAGCAGCTGAATCTACCATTTTCAGGAGTCAAAAATACCCTCATACAAAGAATTGTGCACTTTCTTGACACAGGAGAGATTGCTGAAGAAAAAAAATTCCCTGAAATTTCAAAAGCCAAAAAAGGCTCCTCGTACCCACTACACCCGGAAACACTAATTCTTCACGGCAACTACAAAAATGATGCAGCAACACGCGCCTTCATGAAAACACTCGTTGGCAACCATTTCCACTTCACAGCCCTTGGAATAGACTGGATTAAAGATCGTTGGAATGCAGGCAACCCACCCTCGTACCGAGAATTTGCCGATTTTTGGCAACAACAGTACCAAGCCAACAAGCAAAAAAAGCCTCCTCCAAAAAAAGAGTGGGCCTACATTAGGTTTACTCAAAACTACCTGTCAAAAAAACCAACAGCCAGTCACAAAGAAATCATTGCAGCTTGGAAAGAAAAACAGGAGCAGCAATTCCAAAGGGCGCAAGAGATGATCCAAGACTGTCTCTCTAAATGAGATGGGCAATAAGACTATTTTCGATTTTGCCAGTCTTCAAGTGGAGAAAAAGATCTTTGTTTTCTTCTGCTAGAGACTTTTTCAGAGTCGACTATTTACCAATATTTTCACACATTTGCCTGCCTAAATCTTCTACTAAATAGACAACAAATTCCCACAACTTATCTTTTTCTATTATTTGGTTAATTTGTTCTGCAGATAAAAATCGGCGCATTTCCTGTTTAAATTCTACTGAAATACTGTTATTTTCTGTTAACAACTTTTGCCGTTTATCAAACAATTTCAAAAAATACTCTTGAGTATATTCTCTATCTCGAAGCTTGTCAGGGATTAATGTAAACCTTGGCTTTAATCCTTGTTGATGAAGCCACACCATGTCCCACAAATCTCGATACTTTATGCGATTTGGTCTGAACGCAAAAGCCATCAGCTTATCTACATAAATCTCTTCTCGACTTTGTGCTTGTATAATTAGTCCACTCGTCCCCATATCAACACCATAAGGGTTAAGCAACACCATCGGATGCTTCTCATAGGAAGGCACAGAACAAACATCAATATTAATCCTCTGAGCCGGCACATATTTTTGCTGAGGCCGTGTTTCTACTTTAATTTTCCATGTATCAACATTTTTTTTCTCTTTTACAGGCTCGGTTACCTTAACCAACAATCCATATTTATCTTCAAGGCTTTCAATTAATACTTTTCCCATTGTGGATAGGCTATCTCGTGTAAAATCACTACCACCAGTAAAATCTAGATCTTCGCTTAATCTAATACCTCCATAACAACATCGCAGACAGGTCCCTCCGATAAAAGTAAGGTTCACCAATAAATTGTTATCACTCAAAATTCTTAGTATATCGTGGTGTAATAACTCTTTCTCAACAACTATTTTTAAAGGAGATAAATTTGGTTGATTTTTTAACGCCTCTGTTACTAATTGATCAAATAAATTCATTTGCAATATCCCAGTTGATTAAATCGCAATTCCGATGTGCTGCCCTCATATCTCGTAATGCTAGAGGTACGCTTGCGCGCCATAATTTACAATCTGCATCATATGAAAGCTGATCCATGACATGTGTTGGCCTTTTACTCGTATGCACAAACTCTATCGTTCCAAATTCACCACAAGACACGATATTGCTACGGCCAGATGACATAATAGAAATCCAATTCATAGGAATTTGAGAAATCACACCACAGTCACTTAAAACGGTCTCAAGGCTAATATAATTAAATTTATTAGCTCTCAAAAGTGCTGCCGTATGAAACAATATCAACCCACTTGAAGGCATCACTCGCTTACAAACATATAATCCGCGACACATTCTAGTTAAATATCCAGCACGTACGGTTCTACTGAGCAGTGTTTTAAAGGCTGTATCCGACAAATCAGGACAAAGAGCTCTTAAGTCCTGAAGTGTAAACAAGTAATGATCTCCGTTGGCGTTTTGATCAAGCCACTGGATTAAATATTTCATCGGTTGCATCTGCTGATTACTCTACATTAAGTTACACTAACTGTAACCTAATGTAGAGTTATGGGCAAGAAAAATATTCAAACTCAAGTTGCATCCTATTCGTTCTTAGAGGCTGAGGATAAGAGCCAAGATGCAAATATTGTGAGATCAGCAAGATTGCTTACCTTATCGAGGAATGATACGAAGCAAACAAGTTTCCTGCAGCCAGTCTGTATGAGAGGAATAGGGCGCAACTTGGGTTTATATGAGAATGGGCAGTTGATTCAAGAGATGGCTTATTATACCGCCCATAGCAATATCGATTGTCTTGTCTTGTTGGATGAGAAGGGGTTGAATTCGTTGCAATGGCGGAGGGAGTGGGATTCGAACCCACGGTACGCGTTAACGCACACACGCTTTCCAAGCGTGCTCCTTAAGCCACTCGGACATCCCTCCATAAATCTTGAGTAGAAAAATCATACTATACTACTTCCCTTTCCTCCCACCCCATTTTCTGATACGATGCGGTTTTTCATTTTCGGAGAATATATGGCACGGATCTTTGCCCTTTTACTTTTGCTTTGCTCTTCACTTGTTGGCACAGAGACCATTCTCGTCTCTGTAAGCGCTTATCAGGGCCTTGTTCAGGAACTTGTAGGGGAACATACAGAAGTTCTCTCTGTCGTACCAGAAGGAGTGGACCTACACAGCTTTGAGCCAACTCCTCGTCATGTAGAGAAGCTTGCAAAAGCATCTATTTGGTTTACTATTGGAGAGCCATTTGAAGAGCGAGTTCATTTAGCACTGCCTCAAATTTCCACTGTCGATTTACGAGAGGGCATAGAGCTTATTCAAGAAAAGGAGTGCGTACATCTTTCTGGAGCAGACCCCCATATCTGGACCAATCCAAAACTTATGCTCGAGCAGCTTGAAACCATTTATAACGCTCTCAAGCAGTTGATCTCTCTTGAACGATATGAAAAAGTCCGCTCTGATGTTGAGGCTCTTGCAAAAGAATGTGACGAGCTTTTACAAGAGGCAAAAGGATCGGTTATTGTGATTGCTCATGGCGCTTACACGTATTTGTGCCATGAATATGGAATTGAGCAGCTCTCTCTTGAATATGGAGAAAAAGAGCCGACACTTGCTACATTGCAAGAGCTGCTTATCAAAGCCAAAGAACACAATGTTACAACTGTTTTTTCGCTTAAAACAGGCTCTAAAAAGGGAATTAATCGAGTGGCAGAGTTATTACACGCCTCAATTGTAGAGCTCGACCCTCTCTCTTCCGAATATGTCGAAAGTATGAGAGTAACAGTGAGAGCATTTCATGAGGCTATACATGCATAGAGTTATTGATGTCTCACAGCTCTCATTTGGATACACTGTAGATCACGTACTTCACGATATCAACTTTCACGTAGATGAGGGCCAATTTTTCGCTATCATCGGACCCAATGGCGGAGGAAAGTCAACCCTTCTCAAGCTGCTGCTTGGCCTTTTAGAACCTCAAGAAGGCACTGTTCGTATCTATGGAGAGGCTCCTCCTTGCCCGAAGATAGCCTATGTCCCTCAAAATCTTAGTCTAGACCGCCAATTTCCCATTACTGCTTTAGAGGTTGTTCTCGGAGCGCTTTCTCGAAACCTTTCACTGTTTGGCAGATATCGATCTGAAGATGTAGATTGCGCTCGATCAGCTCTCGAGCAGACAGGAGTTCTTGAATACGAATCCGATCTCTTCGGAACACTTTCTGGGGGCATCTCTCAAAGGGTTCTGGTCGCTCGAGCTTTAGTATCAAATCCTTCTATTCTTCTTCTTGATGAACCAACTTCTTGTACTGACAAAGAAGCAGAATCAAACCTTTTAGAGATTATCGATCAGCTAAAAAGCACTACCTCAATCCTCATGGTCACCCACCACGTAGAAGTCATTGCTCCACTTGTTGACGGTGTACTCTGCGTTCACAAAACAGCTCTTCTCATGGATCCAAAAGAGATCTGTGAACACATATCTTTTGGTCTTTACCACGCTCCAGACCCTCCACAGAAGGAGAGATCATGACCTCTCTGTTTTTCTGGCCCCTTCTTGTCGGGCTTATCGTCTCCGTTCTCGGTGGCTCTATCGGTCCTCTTGTGGTAGTGAAACGAATAGTCTTTGTAAGCGGAAGTATCGCCCACTCTGTGCTTGCTGGAGTTGGCCTTTTTCTCTATCTCGAAAGAGCGGTGGGATTGCCTATGCCACCGCCCATATATGGAGCCCTTTTGGCAGCCATCGTATCAGCACTATGTATCTCTCGCGCACAGCAATACTTTAAAGAACGCGAAGACTCTGTTATTGCCACTGTATGGGCCGCTGGCATGGCTATCGGCATTATTCTCCTCTCAAAAACACCTGGATATACCAGCGAGATAAGCTCTATCCTCATCGGCAATCTATTATGGGTCAGCCCACAAGATGCCCTATTACTCGCTCTGCTCTCTTTTCTTTGCCTGCTCTTTATTCTTCCTAACTTCCAAAAGCTTAAACTGCTTCTCTTTGACGAAGATGAGGCATTTTTGCAAGGAATTGCAACAACAAGGCTTTATGAACAGTTGCTCATTCTCGTCGCTATAAGTGTGGTGGCTCTCGTGCAGGTTGTCGGTATTGTTTTGGTTATGACCATGCTTACCCTTCCGCCTCTCTTGGCAGGGCTTTTTTGCTCACATCTCTCTACGATGATCGCGGCCTCTATCGGGCTCTCCATGATCTGTACAATCAGCGGCCTCTACTCTTCCTATTTTCTTGATTGGCCAGTAGGAGCTACTATTGCGCTCTCTGCTATTTTCTTTTATGGGGTCGGGCAGGTTTTTCGTTGGGGAAAGGTGAAATTCGGAAAGAGTGGGATTCGAACCCACGGTACCCGTAAAGGTACACGTCCTTAGCAGGGACGCGCTTTCGGCCGCTCAGCCATCTTTCCAAAAAAAGGACACTGAGCTACCAAGGGTAGCGTACCATAGATTTTGATAGCCATCTTAAAAATTTTATATACAAATATTTTTACCTCATAATTTTCCCTGATTAAAACCTACAAGAAATCAGTCGTCTTGTTTAAAATGGGGGTGGTAAGAGCGAAAACAGTAGGCATTCCTTTATGATACAGACCACTTCCTTCTTTCAAAACCTTGAGACAGCATACGACAGCTGCTCCACAGCAAAGAAGGCCCTATTTGTCAGCACAGAAGAGGGTCTGAGCTTTATTGAAGAGCCAGATATTCTTTCTCGAGATTATCTCCGGATGACGTGGGATTCTTTTTTTACAAAAAAGATAAATCTCAACCTTCCAGAAGTTGCTCAACAGCTAGTACAAAAAGCTACCGAGATATTTAAAAATTTTCCACCGCCTCCAGAGGAAACGGTTCATAATCCACTGGAATTATCAGAAACGAAGGAGCTATTTGCGAGCATGAAAATCTTGCGAATTGCTCTTGACCTGCTTAAAAAAAGTAAGGACTCACCAGAAGAAGAACATAGGGCCCTCTATCATCAATGTATTCCTTCAGCTGTCCATCTCTTGTCACAATATGGAGGGATTTCTTCTACAAAAACATATATTATACAAGGGTTCCTAGATCTGGCATATGAAGAGATTCTCAATCAAGAGATACCAGAAGATCTTTCTATCGAAGAATTACAACAACTTCTTCCGATTGCACTAGATAAGAATGATCTTGATTTTGCTCTTAAACTGATCGAAAAGAAGATTTGCCTTAAAGAGCTTTCTACAGAGAAAAAGACACTTCTTGCCTGGCAGGCTCTAGAACAAAATAATGATCATGTTCTCTCACTGCTTATTACGGCTGGATGCAAAATAAAAGGGGGAAGAGAAGAGCAAATCCTCCTCGAAGCTATATCAAAAAAGATGGTGGCCTCTGTTCAAGCTCTTCTTGAAAGGGATGTCAACCTTACAGCTACCCGAGAAGACGGCAATACTGCACTTCACATAGCCTATCTAAGTGGTAATGTCACTATTATTCGCCTTATCTCAAAGCACATCTCACCCCTTGCCAAAAATGATTCTCATAACACCCCGCTTATGGCCGTCTTACAAAATAGCATCTCTTCAGAGAATTTTCGCCAGATTATTGGGGAGCTCAGTCCCAGTACCACCCCACCTCCTAATCAACGAGATCTAAATGCACTAAAAAACCTTCTTCCAAATAGTTTGGTTCTACCCACAAACCTCAACTGGGTTGAATTAAGCTTCCTTCTCGATGATGAGAGACTTCAACAAAAGGTCTTTTCACTCTTTTTCCGAGAAGATATAGAGGCCTCGTGCAAGACAATGCGAGAAAAGTATTCAGAAGAAGAGGTCAACGCCTTTTTTTTAAAGAGTTTTAAGATCTGTCAGCTTCACCTTCAAACAGGTTGTACGCAGTTTGCCCCCTCTGCAGTGCCTCAAAATAATCCCGAAATCCTTGAGCTGCTCGATATTTTTGATTCTGTCGAAAGCTATGCTAGTAAAGAAAGTCAAAAGCGAGAAGAAGCTGCTCGAGAAAGAGGAGATGTGAACGAAGCGGAGCAGGAAAAAGAAAAACGAGAGAGAGTAGAGCCAACAAGACCAGACAGAAAAAAGGCTCTTGAAACCTTTCTTAAACATGTTAAAGAGAAAACACCACGAACAGGCACTCCTAAATCAACCGATAAGAAACAGCTAGACATTTTTTATAATACAATTGAGTTAGAGATTAAACATATCATCAGCACAATACTTTCTGGAAACTGTACTCCAGATATTACAGAAGGAGTACTCAAAGAGTTTATAGAAACCTCAGGCCTTTGTGGACCAAGATACTTTGCTATAGCACTCGAGCAATACCTTCGTGTTTGCAAGGGATGCGAATTAACCCCTCTTTCTCGTTTTCAAACAACTATCGCTGAATACCGAAAAGAACTTTTATGGGCAGTAATCTGCGAAAAATACCCTGATGAACAGCACTCTGTCCACTTATTCAATAAAGCCCTTTTCGAACTAGGAAAAGGGCTTGGTATTCCAGGATACCAACAGATGCAAAAATTTAACGATAATCTCGGACCTAATCTTTCTCTCGAAATTAGCAACCGCTTCTGGAAATTGTATACTCCTGAGAACATCATCTTAGGTCGATATCTCCCAGAGATAAAGGATGCAGCGACTACTCGAAATACGTACCTTGACCTTCATAAAGAGTTCACTCCTTGGAAAGAAGAACATTATTCTAAGCTCCAAGATGGTCTTAAGAAGACTTCCAATGCCGATGATTTTCTCCAAAAAAGCGGTATTTCTCAGGCTAACGGACAAACACCTGAAGAGGCTGTCAAAGCACATCAAACAATTGAGCGCCTGGAGAGCTTTGTCTATGATGATGAAAATGTAACGTTTCGATTCGAAGCGCTTGTCTTTCTTTTTGAAAGACTTGGTGTTATTACTTCAAAAACTCGCTGGAAAGATAAGGACAATGAAATCAAGCACATTCTAGAGGCTCCAGGCCTAATACGCCAGTTTTTGGGTCTTGTCGGAGTCCATTAATCTTAAAACCGTTACGAAGCCCTTGGTATAAGATTCGCACATGTGGTAGAGTCGTAACGAGAAAGTTACGAGCTAAAAAAGATGAAACCCAAAATTCCTCCACATTCAAAAGAGGCTGAGATGATGGTGCTCGGCTGTATGCTGACCTCCATCAACAGCTTAAATACAGCAGCAGAGCACCTTCTCGATGTTGATTTCTACTTTTCTGAACACAAGATAATCTTCCAGTGCCTCTATGAGGCCTATAAGAGCGACAAACCAGCAGATATACACCTTGTCGCAGAAGAGCTTAAGCGACAAGATAGCCTTCAAGCTGTTGGAGGCATCGTCTATCTCACCACTCTAGCACAATATGCAGGAACTGCCTCCTACATCGACGAATACACAGAAATTGTCAAAAACAAGGCGCTGCTTCGTCGGATGATTACAGCTGCCCAGCAGGTTGAAAAGACCGGCTTTGAAGAGCCTCAAGATGTAGGTGCTAGCCTTGACGAAGCCCAACAGCTCTTTTTTCAGATAGGACAAGCGAAAAACAGCAACGCAGGAATTCTTGTCAGCGACATCCTCTCTGGAAAGCAGGCCGATCAACCCTTTCTCAAAGCTCTTGAGGCACAACAAGAGCGTTTTTTACGCCTTGGCCCCGGAGAGACGAGTATTACAGGGATTCCAACAGAATTTGTCGATCTCGATCGAATAATCAATGGTCTTAATAACTCCCACCTTATCATTCTCGCATCAAGACCTGGAATGGGAAAAACTGCCTTTGCCCTCAATATCGCTCAACAGGTCTCGATTAAAAATAAGATCCCCATTGGTATCTTCTCGCTCGAGATGACAGCAGAACAGTTGGTACACAGAGTTGTCTGCTCAGAATCTGAAGTAGAATCGGAAAAAATTCGCTCTGGAGCTCTTTCTGCTGAAGAATTCCATCAGGTTGTAGAAACTGTCAACACCATGCAACAGCAGACTATCGTCATCGACGATCAGCCAGGCCTTAAAATTACCGATGTTCGCGCTCGAGCACGTCGCATGAAAGAGAGTCATAATATCGGCCTTCTCATCATCGACTATCTGCAGCTTGTCAGTGGCTCAGCACGAAATTTTGAGAATCGACAGAATGAGATCTCTGAAATCTCCAGAATGCTCAAAGTGTTAGCTCGTGAGCTCGATATCCCTGTTCTCTGTCTCTCTCAGCTCTCGCGCCGCGTTGAGGAGAGAACAGGCCATAGACCTATTATGAGCGATCTTCGAGAGTCTGGATCTATTGAACAAGATGCGGATGTCATTTTATTTCTCCTTCGCCGTGAATATTATGATCCTTATGATCGTCCTGGACAGGCAGAGCTTATCGTCGCCAAAAACAGACACGGTGGTGTTGGCAATATCAACCTTACCTATCGAAAAGAACTCGCTCAGTTTGCCAACTATTCAGCACAGCAGTTTCAACAAAGAGAAGTGCACGAAGAATCCCCCGAATATGCACCCCTCCAACAATAAAAAAAGAAGAGTACTATGATCTGTATAATTGTTTGCGCCTCACAAAATCCCTTTCTTTCCGCCTGGGAAAATTCTGACTTTATTGGAAAGCTTATTTTCATGGCATTACTTGCCATCTCCCTTATCAGCTGGACCATTTTGCTGCACAAGTGGAAAATAGCCTCAAAAGTCAACAAAGAGTCTCTTCTCTTTAAAAAAGCCTTTTTTGAGCATCGTGGAGACCCTTTAGCCATCCCCTTCATTCCTAAAAAGACCCCTCACACTCCCAATGCCTTTTATATTCTCTACGATGTCTTGCAACGAAAGGCAACAGAGTTGCTCAACAAAAATGAACAGGTACGGGATGAAAGCACCTTGGCCTCTGCTGATATCACGCTTTTAGAAAACCACGCCCTCACAACAATCTCAACAATTACCAAATACCTCGAACGCCACCTCTACCTTCTCTCAACCATCGTCACCCTCGCCCCCTTCCTCGGTCTTCTTGGTACAGTATATGGAATTCTCATTACCTTCTCAGGCGTCTCCTTTGACGCTATGGGAAGCAATCAGCAGGTACTCGGAGGGCTCTCTCTTGCGCTCACTACAACCGTTATCGGCCTGCTCAACGCCATACCGGCTCTTGTTGGATACAACTATTTAAAAAACACCGTTTCTGACTTTGACCATGAGATGGAGCGATTTGCAACAGAGGTGCTCTCCTCTTTTACCATGCACTATCGAACTGTTGAGGTGTAAATGCCACTTGTGAAAAGACGTACATCCCTTGAAACAGAACCAACTATCAATATCACTCCTTTAATCGACGTTGTCTTTGTCATCTTGATCGCCTTTATCATCGTTGCCCCTCTCCTCGAAAAGGAGCAGATAGAGCTTGCATCAGCTGGAATGCACCATGAATCTATTTCTATGAATGGCTCAAGTCCTATCCAAATCCATGTTCGAGCTGACAATACGCTTTTACTCAATGGAATAGTCGTGCCTCTTGATGATCTATCGCCACAGTTGATCAAAATTCGACAGCTCTATCCTCAAGCTCGACCCCAGGTCTTTCATGATAAAAAAGCCCATTTTGGAACCTATCAGAGGCTAAAAACATGCCTTGAGCAGACAGGGTTTGAAGAGATGGATATTGTTCTTGCTCCAGCATAATTTTTGTAAGTGAGGTTTTATTATAACAATGGATGAAACAGAAAAGATGCTAGAGAGGCTGAGTAACGCACATGGCGCTCCTGGCTTTGAAGGGCCCGTTCGAGAGATATTAAAAGAGTACTGGAGTCAATGCTCTGTCTCTTTTGAGATAGATGGTATGGGAAATCTTATCGGCACCCCTCCCCAACACAGCAAAAAACTCCCGACAATTCTCGTCATGGCACATATGGATGAGATTGGCTTTATCACAAAAAAAATCGATGATGATGGATTTATCACCACAATCCCACTGGGAGGATGGGTAAACCATACGCTATGGGGACAAAAATGGGTTATCCAAGTCGGAACGCGTTCCATCCCAGCCATTAGTGGTATAGATCCTCCTCACGCTTCGGGCGGTCATACGAAGACCCCCTCGATTTCACAAAACCAGCTCTTTCTCGACACCGGACTATGTAAAAAAGAGCTTGAGGATCTCGGCATCAGGCCTGGACTACCAGTTACCCCCAATTCACAGTTTTACACCATTGGACAACGCTATGTCGGTAAAGCAATGGATGACAGGGCCGGATTAGCTGTCATGATAGACCTTATGAAAGCTTTATCAAGTCAAAAAAAAACTCAGGTTGTTTTTGCAGCGACAGTCCAAGAAGAGCTGCGCATAACGGGAGCTAAGACAGTATATGCAACTGTGCAGCCCGATATAGTTCTCAATCTCGATATTGGGATAGCACGAGACTATCCAACACAGTTCACATCAGAAAAAGGGCCTTTTTTAGGACAAGGACCCACGCTTTTCTTTTTCGATAAAAGTATGATGCCTAACCAAAACCTTGTCTCTGAAATTGCAAAAATAGCCAAAGAGAACCAGATACCCTTTCAATGGGAAGGAGAGGAAGCGTACAGCCAAGATGGTTGTGCCCTACAGACATCTGGTCAAGGCGTGCCAACTATTAATATTGGTATACCGACTCGGTATGGACACACCCCTTACAGCATCATCGATCGAAGCGATTATGACAACACAGTGGCTCTTTTGACTGCAGTTATTGAAAATATAGACCAGCATTTTGTGAAGATACTATAAAAAGGAAAAGAACTTGCGTGTCGGAACAGATTAAGGGACCTTTTATCCATTCTCTTGTTTTGCACTTGATCCTCTTTATTTTCCTGTGCATCTCCTTTTCTTCTACACCGATGGCTCCTACAAAACGCTTGCGCGTTCAAACTGTCCAACTTACCCCTACGGTTGCACAGACAGCAACGCCTATAGAAGAAGTAGAACCACCAAAACCTACACCACCCAAGAAAAAAAAGGCTCCACCACCTAAAAAAACAACGAAAAAACAGCCCCCTCCAAAAAAACCTTCTAAACCAGACAACTCTAAACTGCTTGCAGAAGCCCTTTCCCATCTCGACCGATCAACTTCAAAACAAAAGACGCCCTCAAAAGAAAAGCCCTCTCAAGTACATGCTATTTCATCTCTAAATACAGACAGCTCTCTTATTGATAAAACAAAGGAGAAACCCTCCGCTGAATCCTCTTACATAGCAGATCTTATCAGACGATTACAGGTAGGAATAAAACTTCCAGAACATGGGGAAGCAAGTGTTGCGATCACCATCAATCGCTCGGGAAAACCAGTAAAAGTTGTTGTGACAGAAAGTACAAGCGCTTCTATTAAGCAGACGCTCTCTCAAAAGCTACCAAATCTTACCTTTTCGCCATTTGGGGGGTGCTTTTCGAACGAACAAGAGCATATCTTTTTACTTCGTCTCTCGAATGACCTTGTCTGGTCCTCCTAATATACAATCTACAATCAGAGGAAACCAGGGAGCAAAAATCTCCGGGGTTGTTTGAAGCTTCTCTTTAATCTCCTCTTGTGTCCACCACACAACAGACTCCACCTCTTCTGGATTTGGTTGAGGAGTATCTGTACACTGACCAACAAAGAGGTGATCATACTCATGCTCTATAAGACCACCACCAACATCTTTTTTATAGACAAAGTGGCTATGAAAAGAAAGGGGGGTATGAACCCCAAGTTCTTCTTTTATCCTTCGAGAGGCTGCATCTATTGCACTCTCTCCTGATCGAGGATGTGAACAGCAGCTATTAGCATAAAGCCCTGGACAATGGTATTTACCCTGAGCACGTTTCTGGAGAAGCCATCTATTCTCATCATCAAAGAGGCAGACAGAAATTGCTCGATGAAGCACACCCTTTCGATGCGCCTCCATCTTTTCCATTTGACCGATCTCTCGATCATTTTCATCAA
>Ga0180437_10003780_pt1 | contig 22192 bp, 18 predicted proteins | sample SS_ome_4_FD_132410 | JGI IMG/M metagenome (GOLD analysis project Ga0180437, IMG submission 132410) | Hypersaline lake sediment archaeal communities from the Salton Sea, California, USA - SS_3_D_1 metaG | ecosystem: Environmental > Aquatic > Non-marine Saline and Alkaline > Hypersaline >...
ACGGGTGAGGGGATTATTATGAAGGACAGGGCGCCATCGATTGGCGACCGCGGTCTTGGGGATATTGGCGACTTTTCTGGAATCATCGGTAGAATCGAGGACCGTTATTATTCAAAAATTCTCGTTCGGAATTTGAATTCGCCTGATTTCTGGTACGATCATTATTTATGGAAAAATCCAAGCGGGATAAGGGAGGCGTTGTTGGAGAATTACCAGGAAACCGGAAGGATTGAGGCTGTTTCCAGCAGCGTATTTGGCGAGGAAGTACAATACCTTTTCCAGGATATCAGTATTTTAGAGCCGGATATTCCTTGAGCCCGAAAATTCCAGTTTGCACTATATTCAGGCGTTTTGTAATGCTGTGTGGTACAAACACAAACATCGGTTGGAGAAAATTGGAATGCAAAATGTCAGTATCGTGATCCCTGCAAAGGACGAAGAGGATACCCTGGGTGATGTGCTGCGGGACCTGTATATGACGCTCCCCAGAATGAACAACTATCAGTTCGAAGTTATCTGTGTGGATGACCACAGTGATGATCGTACCGCTGCGATAGCGGAGGGATATGGAGCGCGGGTTATTAAAAATGAGGCTGCATCAGGAAAGGGACTGGCGCTCAGAACAGGATTTGAGGCTGCCAGCGGTGATATCCTGGTCATGTTGGACGCTGATTATTCCCACCGCCCGGAGGACCTTCCGCTTTTCCTAGAGGAACTTCAAGATGATGTCGGACTGGTGATTGGTTCGCGAGTGATTGGGGGAAGCGAAGAGTATACGCATATTCGCGCTTTCGGGAATGTTTTTCTCAGTACGGCTTTGGGTGTGTTCACGGGCTGCCATCTGACAGATGCGCTCAATGGTTATAAAGTGTTTCGAAGGGATATCTTCACGGATTTTAACTACACTTCAAAGACCTTTGAAATGGAAATTGAAATTATCGCCAATACCCTTCGAAAAGGCTACCGTATTGTCGAAGTGAGCAGTCATGAGCGGGCAAGAGCCGGCGGGCAGGCCAAGTCCTTTGTTGTTCGGCACGGGACACGATTCCTATTAAGGATCATATATGAGGGATTTAGAGGGGTTAAACCAACCACGGCCTATGAAGATAGGAGTTGATGCGACAACTTGGCAAAATAAGCGCGGGTATGGGCGTTTTGCGCGGGCATTATTAGATGCGCTCGTCAGGGTCGACCATAAAAACCGCTATACTTTTTTTGTCGATTCGAGCGATGATACGGAAAAAATTCCTGGATCAATAGATTTGCGCCTGGTTCAGACAACAAGAGCAACCGTCGATGCAGCCTCTTCGGAAGGCGCCCGCTCTATCAGCGACATGGTCCGTATGAGTAAAGCGATGGCTGATCGCGAACTTGATGTTTTGTTATTCCCTACCATCTACAGTTATGTGCCGGTACTCAGCCGGGCGAAAAAAATTGTGATGATTTATGATGTAATTGTTGAAAAATATCCCGAACTCACTTTACCATCCAGGAGGAGCCGCCTATTCTGGAAAATAAAAGTGGGGATGGGAATCAGGCAAGCTTCCGCTTTCGGGACAATCTCTGAGTATTCTCGGGATGGAATAGCAGCGCATTTCCATATTCCTGCTGAGAAAATTCATGTCGTGAATGGCGCAAGTGATCCGCAATTTCAGGTTCTTGAGAACCCTGATGTACCCTTTTCAATTCAGCAGCTGGGAATTTTTGGTTTTGAGAAGATTATCCTGTATATCGGCGGATTTGGTCCTCATAAAAATTTACCTATGCTGGTTGATAGTTACGCTAAATTATTCAGTCAAAGTAAAATCAAAAAAACTTGCCTGGTATTGGTCGGAGAGTATAAGCAGGAAGCATTTTACAGCAACTGTCAGGCGCTCATGCAGCAAATAGACAAGTCTGGTCTATCTGATTACGTTATCTTTACAGGATACTTGCCGGACGAGGAACTCGTAGTATTATTGAACAAAAGTACAGTACTGGTTCTTCCTTCCTTCATCGAAGGGTTGGGGCTGCCTGCTGTCGAGGCAGCCGCATGCGGCTGCCCTGTAATTGCCACCAGAGAAAGCCCGCTGCCTGACTTATTAGGAGAGGGGGGAATATATATTGATCCTTGGAAACAGGACCAGTTGGAAGGCGCAATCGACCGTGTCCTTAACTCGGAAAATTTGCGTACAAAAATGCGCGCTGCTGGTATCAACGCAGCCAGAAAGTTAACCTGGGAAAAATCCGGTCTGCAGATGAAAAATATTATTGAGGAAGTCGCATCCCGGTGAAAAGACCGCTCAACTTCCTTCACCTCACTACGTTTTATCCCCCCTATAGTTTTGGCGGGGATGCGATGTACATTTACCGTCTGTCACATGCCCTGGGAGATGAAGGGCACCATGTAGATGTGATTAATGATTATGACTCCTATCACTTGCTGCACCGCTCGAAGCCGGAAATTGTTTTTGATGAGCATCCTAATGTAAAAAGACACGATTTGCGCAGCGGTTTTGGTTTATTTTCCCCAGTTATTACGCACCAGACGGGGAAACCTTACTTAAAGTATAGAAAAATCAATGAAGTGCTTTCCAGTAAGAAATTCGATGTAATCCATTTTCATAATATTTCCTTGCTGGGACCGGAAATTCTCTCAATTGCACCTCCGCATAATTCACCCATAAAACTCTACACAACCCACGAACATTGGTTAATTTGTCCCACGCATGTATTGTGGAAGTATAACCGCCGCGCTTGCGAAAAACCTGACTGTTTCGGCTGCACTATCCTGGCGGGCAGACCGCCGCAAATATGGCGCTATACGGGTTTACTGGAAAAAACGAGCCGGCAAGTCGATCGTTTTGTATCGCCAAGCCAATTTACAGCTTTCAAACATGCCGAGCGTGGTTTTCCCCAAGCTGTTGGACACCTGCCTTATTTTATTGAACGAGCAGATGATGACTGGAAGAACCCGGGACAAGCGCCACAAACGAAACCTTATTTTCTGTTCGTCGGCAGGCTGGAGAAGATAAAAGGACTGGACACATTGATTGATATTTGGGAAAAGGTTCCCAATTACGACCTGCTGGTGGCGGGTTCGGGGAACGAAGAAGAAAAACTGAGAAAACGTGCAGCGAACAATGCGCGCATTAAGTTTTTAGGTCCACTGCCTCAAAATGTGTTGGGGAGCTACTATTACCATGCGCTAGCAACACTTGTGCCCTCTGTGACGTATGAGACCTTCGGGATTATCCTGGTAGAATCATTTGCGCGTAAAACGCCGGTGATTGTGCGTGATCTCGGCGCTTTGCCGGAGATTGTAAATGAGAGCCAGGGCGGTTTTGTATACAGCTCGGATCAAGATCTGCTTACCGCCATCAACAGGATTGCGGAATCGCAGGAATTAAGGACTCAACTTGGGGAAAATGGATATGCAGCTTTCCTGCAGAAATGGTCGAAAGCCGCTCATTTGGAGTTATATTTAAATTTATTATGGGAAATTGCCATTAAGAAATACGGGTTTATACCCTGGGAAGAAGAACACATTTCATGAGCACCTCAAAACCACCTGTTTTCCGGGTAATCTAAAAATCTAATGAATGTATCTGATGCAAACGATTCTGCTCGTAAGGTAGTTATCATTGGAGGCGGACCTTCTGGGTTGACCGCGGCATACGAATTAACCAAGCGGAACATCCGCCCGTCGGTTTTTGAAAAAATGGACAAGGTGGGCGGCATTGCTCGCACAGAGCACTGCGATGGATATTACTTTGATATGGGAGGTCACAGGTTTTTTACCAAGTCGGAGGAGGTAAATTCCTTGTGGCAGGAAGTCCTGGGGCAAGACATGCTGCTGCGGCCGCGTTTATCCAGAATTTACTATAATCGAAAATTCTTTGCATATCCGTTAAAGCCATGGAACGCCTTGAGAGGTTTGGGATTACTGCAGAGCATTCTGATCGGCACCAGCTACCTGCGTTGGCAAATCTATCCCAACGCGCAAGAAGATACCTTCGATCAATGGGTGACGAACCGCTTCGGCGCCCGCTTATTTAATATATTCTTTAAATCATATACCGAAAAAGTATGGGGGATACCCACTTCGGAGCTCAGCGCTGAATGGGCTGCTCAGCGGATTAAGGGGCTATCCTTAAAATCTGCAGTACTCAGCATGTTTGTCAAGCCTAAAGAGACGATCACCACGCTGATCGAGGAGTTTCTTTATCCAAAACAGGGCCCCGGGATGTTCTGGAATGAGGTCAAATCGCGGATTGAGGAGAAGGATGGGCAGGTGCTCCTCAACCATGAAGTTAGAGCAATTAATCGGAACTCAAATCGCATCGCGAGTATTGTGGTAAACGGAAGTGACGGGGATATTGAAGTGACGGGTACGGATTTTATTTCCAGTATGCCGGTTTCGGATTTCATTAAAAATCTCAATCCGCCTCCACCAACAGAGGTGCTGGGGGCAGCGGAAAAACTTTCATATCGCGATTTCTTAACCGTATGCCTGATCGTCGACCAGGAATATCTGTTCGATGACAATTGGATTTATGTGCATGATCCCGGCGTAAAGGTAGGGCGAATCCAGAACTTTAAGAACTGGAGCCCTCACATGGTCCCCGATTTGTCAAAAACCAGCCTGGGACTGGAATACTTTTGCGATGAAGGTGATGAGCTGTGGAATTCACCAGATGAAGAATTAATTGAACTTGGGAAAAGAGAAATCAGTCAAATCGGATTGGCTGAGTACGATCGAATCACGGGAGGATGTGTCTTCCGGGTGGAAAAATCTTATCCGGTCTATGATTCAAATTACAGTCAATATCTGGGAACGATCCGTGAATATATTGAGAGCCTGGAAAATTTCCAAACTATTGGGCGCAACGGACTGCACCGTTACAACAATCAGGATCATGCCATGTTGACAGGTATTTTAGCTGTCCGCAATTTGCTTGACGGAGAGGTGAATGATATCTGGAAAGTGAATGCGGAGCAGGAATATCATGAAGAGATAAAAGAGCGCGAATTACCTTTTGCATCTGAAGTAATCGATGAGGCGTTCTCTCGTGCGTTTATGAAAATTGATCCAATTGCTTTTGGTATATCTATCGGTGTTGTGAGCGGATTGTTAATATTCCTGGTGACATTCTTTGTTGGCATACGACAAATTGAGGATCTTATCTATTTCCTGTATTTGCTAAACCAGTATTTCCCTGGTTATGATGTCACTGTTGGCGGCAGTCTAATCGGTTTAATATATGGATTTTTCGCCGGTTTTTTATTTGGATGGGGGGTCATTTCACTGCGCAATTTTATGATACGACTCTATATCTCGATTATCCGCCGTAGAGCGGAGGTCCAGCTTTTAGAGAAGTACGGCTTCTTTCCAGATGAGCAGTCAGCCAGAACGACCGATCGTGAATTCGAAAAGGACGATTAGGAGGTTATAAATGTCTGAGATTAGTCCTGAGCAAGAACGAGAATTAGAAGATGTTGTATTGGCTCGTCTTATGCGCTTGAATGCGACAGTTTTTGGAGTTGTATTTGGATTGGTGATTGGTCTGGGAATTTTCATTGCTACCCTCTGGTTAGTGCTAAAGGGTGGAAGCGTAATCGGCCCAAACCTGTCGTTATTAAGCAACTTTTTTATTGGATACAGCGTGACATTCTTGGGAAGCATCATTGGTTTTTTGTATGGTTTCGTCCTTGGTTTTCTAATTGGCTTCCTGATCGCGACTTTATACAATTGGATTGTTGACCTCAGGCATGGGATATAAAGATTTTTTTCCGCTTCATTTTACGTCGAGATAAATAATGTCCCCAGCGAGCCTCCCGGTATTGATGTACCATGCGGTACATAACCAGCGCTCACCGATTTCGATCACAGCGCAGGATTTTCGACAGCATATGCGCTGGCTTAACGAAGGTGGATTCCAGGTTCTTTCAACTGGAGCATTAGTTCAGATTCTTCGCCAGGGCATAAGCCTACCACCAAATTCCCTGGTTCTCACATTCGATGACGGGCTGGAATGCCTTTACTGGAATGTGTATCCTGTGCTGCGCGAATTTGGGTTTACCGCGACTGTATTCTTAGTGAGCGGATATTGTGGAAAGTTGAATAACTGGCCGGGCCAGCCGGGTGGGGTACCGTCGCTGAAATTATTGAACTGGGAACAGATAAGGGAGATGGACGAAAACGGTATCGAATTTGGGGTGCACAGTGTTTCACATCCACGTCTGGATCGTTTATCTCAAGTTGAAGTTGAAATCGAATTGGTTAAATCAAAATCAGACATCGAACAGCATCTGGGACACGAAGTTGAAGTATTTGCTTATCCTTACGGAAGGTATGATACGTATGTAAAAAAACTGGTCGCGCAAACATTCCTGGGGGCATGTGGGACGGAGTTGGGATATGTGAATTTAGAAAGTGATCCTTTTACGCTGAACAGGATCGATGTTTACTATTTCCAGCATTCGACATTATTTCGAGGTTTGTTTTCTCCATCTGGGAGGTTGATAACCTATATCCTGCGCCGCTATCGAAAAATCCGCGCCTCAGGTAATTAGTTGAACAGATATTGAAAGATTGTTGTGTGATGTCCCCTATTATGCTTTAGTGGGATAATTAGGATAATCTTCAGTCGGTAAATTTAATTTTTTTGGTTGAATATGGACGACATTAAAATCTCGGTCGTGATACCGGTTTATAACGCCAGCGCTACACTGATGCCATGCCTGGAGGCGATTTATTCATCCAGCTGCATCCCTTTTGAGGTGATCGCAGTTGATGACTGCTCTTCGGATAACTCGATAGAATTAGCCTCTGCATATACGGACAAAATAATTGAGTTGGAAGGAGGGCCATTTGGTCCTGCATATGCGCGCAATCGTGGTGTGAATAAAGCTCAGGGGGATATCGTGTTGTTTATCGATTGTGATGTCGTCGTCCATCCAGATACAATCCAGAAAGTAAAACAGACATTTGACTCTGATCCGGAAATGGATGCCACTTTTGGATCCTACGACGATACTCCCAGCGAGGGAGAATTCCTCTCGCAGTATAAAAACTTGATACATCACTTTGTACACCAGGGTGCCCAGGAAGATGGGGGCACGTTTTGGGCGGGCTGTGGGGCAATAAAGAGGGGGGTATTCCTGGATATGGGGGGATTTGATGAAGAGCGCTACGCCAGACCAAGCATTGAGGATATTGAGCTGGGATACCGCTTGAATGCCAGCGGTTCTAAGATATACGTGAACAAAGCGGTCCAGGTGAAACATTTAAAACGATGGAGTCTCAGCAGTTGGTTAAAAACTGATATTTTTTCCAGAGCGATTCCTTGGACTGCTCTAATTTTTCAAGCTCGAGATTTGCCGGATGATCTTAACCTTGGGATCAGCCAACGATACAGCGCGTTCTTATTGATTGTATGGATGCTTGCCGTGTTACTTACTTTCGATTTCAATCTAATGCTGTTGTTGCCCCTATTTTGGTTTCTTTGCTTGTTGGTATTGAGTAAGTGTAATCCACAAAACGGGGTACAGTTTTTTCACATCAACCGCGTTGAAGGGGTGATGATTGGGCTTATTTTTTTAGGACTTTTTGGGGCCGCTTATTACCTTAATGAATATTTATTCCTCTTACCCCTCAGCTGGGTATTTATAACAACATTGGCAGGAGTCCTGGTTCCCTCTGGTAGTACTGGATATAAAAGCGTACTGTTTGCTTTGATCGTTGTTGGATTTTTTTTTGGATTTGGCGCCTTACTGGCCGGTTCGTCAATATGGTTAGCGGTGTTCTCATTGATATTGCTGTTAATCATCCTGGTTCTGAACAAGCAGCTGTTCGGTTTTTTTACCCGGAAGCGAGGTCTTTTTTTTGTTGCGGCTACAATTCCCTTCCAGCTAACATACTATATATACAGCATGGCTGCATTTGTGGTTGGCGGGGGTGTTTACCTCTTGAACACACAATTAAATAAACATAAGCTTAATGAAGATAAAAAATAGAATTACAGAATCAACCATTGAACGCGGTTGGCTGCCAATTTTGATACTGCTGATGCTGATAACGGCTGCAGTTGGATTACGCGTTTACCAGCTAAATGCAGGGCTCTGGTTGGACGAAATTTTGACGTATGTAAATTACGCCAGATTGCCGGTTGGCGAGATCATTACTTCTTACGATTCTGAAAACCAGCATTTCTTATACAGCTTACTGGCTAAACTTACCTTCCAAATCTTTAAGGAGAGCAACTGGGCTTTGAGGCTGCCGGCGGTCATCTTCGGCATCTTAAGCATCCCATCCGTGTATTTCTTAGGACGAGAAGTCTCCAATAGACGAGAGGCATTGCTGGCTGCAGGGTTGTTGACCTTTTCATACCATCACGTCTGGTTCAGCCAGAATGCGCGCGGTTATTCCGGATTGCTATTCTGGTCCATCCTGTCCAGCTGGCTGCTGCTGGTAGCGATAAGAAAAAACACGTTGAGCAGCTGGGTACTGTATGCAATTACCGCATCATTGGGAGTTTACACGCATCTCACCATGGGATTTATGATACTGGGGCAATTTTTTGTTTACTTGTATCGTATCCTCATCACACGTAGTGAAATAAATACAAAATGGTGGAAAGGTCTCTTGTTTGGTTTTGGGGGAATTGGCTTTCTAACCATCATAATGCATGCGCCTGTCCTATCACAAATGTTGAGCACAATCGGGGGCAGCGAGGTGAGTGTCGTCTCTGAATGGAAGAATCCGCTCTGGACTCTCTGGGAGATTTTTGAAGGTTTAAATATTGGACTGTCGAATATTATTTTTGTACTTGGGGCGTTAATCTTGTTCGCGGTGGGTGTAATCAGCTATCTGCGCTCCAGGCTGGAAGTTGATATGTTTCTTGTAATTCCCTCCGTCATTGGCGCGGCGGTTGTAGTAGCGGTCGGGCACCACCTGTGGCCGCGTTTCTTTTTTTTCGTATTTGGTTTTGGGGTTCTCGTACTCATACGAGGTACAATGCGATCGGGCGAGATGGTTGGCAGACTGATTAACCTTTCAAAGGTAAAATCCACCTGGTTGGGAACGGGTTTGTGCATAGGGTTAATATTGGTTTCGGCAGCCTCCGTTCCCTTTGCATATGGTCCTAAGCAAGATTACCAGGGAGCATATAATTATTTATTATCACAGACTCAGGAGGGGGATTCGGTTGTAAGCTTTGACCTTGCTGGATTTGTGTATGATGAATTCTATAAGACAGATTGGCAGATGATTGAATCTGCCGCAGAATTCGAGGATGTCCTCCAGCAGTCCAAACGCACATGGGTGGTTTTCACCTTTAAACCTGTGTCGGAATCACTTCATCCGGAATTGATGGAGAGGATACAAGCTGAATTTCAATTGGTACAAACATTTGAGGGCACCGTCGGGGAGGGGACGATCTATATTTACCTGTCGGAGGGTCCTTCCGGATAAGGTCAAATGATAATGAATTTGCTGAAGCTCACTGCCAGACAATGGTGTAAAATGCTTTTATTAACCAATCGCTACGCTGGAGATAAACATATTACGTATTTTTGAGAGAATTTGTGAATAACTCTGACCGACCAGCCGTTTCAATAATTATTCCTGCTTATAACGAGCAGCAGGGGATCGCAGGACAGGTGAAAGATGTTCGGCAGGTTATGGAGTCAAATCATTTAGAGCATGAGATCATTGTGATAAATGATGGGTCGGAAGATAATACGGCTATTGAGGCGGAAAAGGCTGGAGCGCACGTTTATTCTCATGATCAGAATAGGGGTTATGGCGCATCTCTGAAGGCTGGAATCCAATCCGCCTCAAATGACCTCATTGTAATTATCGATGGCGATGGAACTTACCCGTCCGAATATATACCAGAATTAGTGAGGGAATTAGAAAACGCTGACATGGTGGTTGGCGCGAGAGTGGGTGAGGAGGTGAGCGGCCCATGGATTCGTCAACCAGCGAAATTTTTATTAAGGAAGTTGGCGGCACGTATTGCGGAGCAGCCCATCCCAGACCTTAACTCTGGGTTACGCGCTTTCAGAGGCGAGTGTATTCGACAGTATTTCCCAATACTTCCCAACAGTTTTTCGTTTACTTCGACGGTTACGCTGGCGTATATGGCGGATGATTATTATGTGCAATACATCCCAATAAGCTATCGGAACCGGATTGGGAAATCAAAAATTGTCCCCTGGCATTTTATGGATTTTCTAATCTTGATCATCCGGTTGTCAATGATGTTTAATCCTTTGAAAATATTTTTACCCCTGGCCTTAATTGTGGGTGGGTTGGGTGTACTGAAAGCGATTTATGACTTTGCCGCGCTCTTTGCCAGACACGAATCATGGGGTTTTGCACTTTTTTTGCAGCCGGCTCTCTCCACCTCAGCTGTTTTGCTGTTATTTGTAGGACTGCAGCTGCTGATGATTGGAATGGTAGCGGATGGTATTATTCGGAGGATTGCCCAACATAATCGACCCCTTGTTCCCAGTCACAGGGACTGGAATAAAATCTCACAAACCACTGTATCTTTTGAAAATAATATAAAGCAGGGAAATTTAACATAAACGTATGATTGCGCTTCGAATTGTTTTACTGCTGGGCATGCTTACACATAAACTGGTTTGGGAGTTGATGAAGAGGCGGGAAGGCGCCGCCCGTCAGAAGCGGAACCAAGCCTATGAATTTAATATAAAAAGCGGGATAAAACTTGGTAAGAGCCTGTTCCTGGTATTTTTAATTATTCAGACAGTTTTTACACCTGATATACTGCCGATAAGCGGGAATCCAACAGGTATCCGAATCGTTGGGTTGTTAATTTACCTGACAGGTTTAATCACAGCCATCATAGGCCGCATCCAGCTTGGAAACAATTGGGTCGATTTGGAAGATTTCACGGTACTGCCCGAACAAAATCTCGTAAACAAGGGGATTTACAAATATATCCGCCACCCGATCTACATCGGGGACGCGCTGCTGATAATTGGTCTTGAACTGGCGTTAAACTCATGGTTGGTAATCCTTGGATTAGGCTTACTTCCTGTAATATATAAACAGGCTTTGGACGAAGAGGCAATATTATCTAAGGCGTTCCCCGAATACAGGGATTATAAGCAGCAGACAAAAATGTTTGTACCATTCCTGGTTTAAGACAGCAGAAAATATGTCTTAATATTCAGGATTAGTTTTAATTTCCCACTTGTATGGTAAACGGAGGATAATCCGAGCTTGCAGGAAAATTCACACATCGTTATTCTTGGTGCGGGTCCGGCTGGATTGGGTGCGGCGAGTCAGTTGGTTCGCCGCACAAATTTTCAAGTTACAGCCCTTGAGAAGAATGGATGGGCAGGGGGCAATGCTGCCAGTTTTGAATTAGCCGGCGTACATGTGGATTTTGGCAGTCACCGGCTGCATCCCAGCTGTGCTCCCGAGATTCTGGCCGATATCCGTGCGATGCTTGGTGATGATTTATTGGACCGACCGCGTCACGGCCGCATTCGCTTGCGCGGCCGGTGGATCCATTTTCCGCTTCAGCCATTGGACCTGGTTCTGCGATCACCATTGGGATTTTCAATGGGGGTGGGAGTCGATTTGGCAGGGAAGATATTGGCTGGTGAAACCCGCCAGGAAATTGGGGAGCAGAATTTCGCTTCAGTTATGCAGAAGGACCTTGGAAAAACGATCTGCCGGGATTTTTATTTCCCTTATGCTCGCAAATTGTGGGGACTGGAGCCTGAGGAACTTTCTGCGATACAGGCGCAGCGGCGGGTATCAAACAATTCACTCACCAAGATGATCCGGAAAGCGCTGCCCTCCGGCGCCAGTATGAAATCTAAGGCAAGCGGTCGATTTTTCTACCCGCGTTTGGGGTTTGGACAGATTTCCCAGGCTTATTACCAGCATGCTTTGCAGCGGGGTGCCGATATCCTGCTGCGAGCTGAAGTGAAGTGCATTAATATTAAAGGGGAAAATTCGATCGAAGTCATCTATGAACAAAACGGGAAAGCAGAAGCCGTTAATGCAGATCTTGTGTGGTCTACCATCCCGATTACTGCACTGGCGCGCAGTTTACAACCAGAGATTCCGGAGCAATTAATAACTGCCGCCAATGGCATAGATTACCGGGCAATGCTTTTGATTTACCTCGTCCTAGAGAGCGACCAATTCAGCGAATATGATGCGCACTATTTTCCTGAAAGCAGTATACGCATTTCTCGTTTATCGGAACCCAAGAATTACAGCGCAGCTCAGGTTCCTGATGAACGGACTGTGATATGCGCAGAACTCCCGTGCTCCACAGATGATCCGGAATGGGATTATCCAGATGCAAAACTGGGGGATTTGGTCAGGGATGCCCTTGCAAACGCGGGTATACCCATAACAATTAGCATATCTGAAGTTCTGGTACGCCGTCTGAGATATGCCTATCCAATTTACCGCCAGGGATATGAACGTTACTTCAACGAACTGGATGATATGATCGAGGAAATTCCGGGGCTGCTCACGTTTGGACGCCAGGGTTTATTCGCGCACGACAACACCCACCATGCGCTCTATATGGCATACAGCGCGGTGGAATGTCTCAGGGAAGATGGGACTTTTAACCGTGAACAGTGGGGGAATTTCAGACGAATTTTTGAATCCCATGTGGTTGAAGATTAAGGAAGTGTCGATTTAATGCAACGTATTCTGCGCATGCCCCGTCTGGCTACCAATTACGTGATCTTATCCGGGGGTGAGTTTATCAGTAAGGTCCTGGCTGCTGTCGCACTGGCTTACCTGGCGCGGGTGCTCGGTCCTGAAAGTTACGGCTCCCTTGAATTTGCGATTGCGATCTATTTTGTAGTTCATCTATTTGTTGACAGTGGATTGAGCTATATCGGCGCACGTGAATTAGCCAAGGATAAAGATAAACTGCCAAGATTATTTGTTAATATCACGTTGGCGCGTTCAATTTTGGCCTTGATCGCATTTGTTTTTCTTGCTCTTCTTGCGATGTTTATTCACCTGCCGCGTGAGGTAAAAACACTGATTTTTCTATACGGCCTTGTTATGCTGATCCTTCCCTGGCTGACCCAATGGATATTTCAGGGGCGGGACATGATGCAGTACTTTGCGCTGGCTTCTCTTACGCGCTGGTCGGTGTTCACTGGTCTGGTGTTCCTGCTGGTTCATAGTTCCCAACAGATATGGCTGGTTCCGTTCATCGAAGGCGCAGCTCAATTAAGTGTGGCAGTCATTTTGATGGCAGCTATCATTCATTTATTTGGTTTCCCACGCTACAAGGCGCGTATATTGGATGCTTTCGCACTTTACCGCAAAGCTATCCCGATCGGAGCAAGCGAACTGGTTTGGGCAATCAAGATGTACTTCGCTACGATCCTGTTAGGATTTGTGATCGGGGGAGTCGAACTGGGTTGGTTTACCGCTGCCCACCGGATTGTGGTTGCCCTGCACGCATTTGTATGGCTTTATTTTTACAACATGCTGCCGTCTATATCACGTACCAGCCAACAGCCAGTGGATGCTCTTTTGAGACTGATGAAAATTTCCCTTCAAATTGCAGCCTGGGGAGGAATTATTATTGCTATCTTTGGTGTGTTGTTCGCAGAGTTTGGAATCACTTTAATTTTTGGAGCAGATTACGCGGGCGCCTCCCGAATATTCGCAGTGTTGATCTGGTTGATCCCGCTGGCTTTGATGAGCGGGCATTTTCGCTATACATTAATCGGTTACGACAAACAGAAATATGAATTTTACAGCGCTGTTATCGGGGTGGTTGTGAATGTGATGCTAAATCTTTTGCTGATTGGGCGGTATGGTCTACTAGGCGCTGCTGTATCGTTGGTGATTTCAGAGGCAGTTATTTGGCTGGCCGCATACTTGTATGTGAAACGTTTGATAGTCCCAACACCGGTGCTTGTCAATGTTTGGAAACCATTAATCGCAGGTATTATTCTCTCGGCGTCAATATATTTTTTGATGCAGGTTAACATTTTATTCGCCGGCGCGATCGGTCTGGTAATTTACCTTATTTTAATGGCTGTTTTACAACCAGATCTGTTTACCAACATACGCTTAATTTTTTGGCGTGGGGGCGGAGAGTTGGATAGTTAATTATTTGCGATGGACACTTCAATTGAAAGTGACAGCGGGTTAAGTCTGTCTATAATTGTTACAATTGTTTCAGGAAAAAAGCAATTAATTCGATGTTTAGATTCTCTTATCCCCCAAGTCAGGAATAAGTCCATTGAAGTTATCGTTCCGTGTGATTCGTTGATAACCTACATTGATGGAATTGAAAGTAAATTCCCGGATGTGAAGTTCCTGGATATTGGAGAGATTAAAACTCATTCGCCAGCTAGCTCTTACAGCGCGCAGCACGAAATCTATGACCAGCGGACTGCACAGGGTTTGAAGGCTGCCAGGGGGAAAGTCGTAGGTCTTTTACATGATTATGGAGTTCCTGGTCCAGATTGGTGCGATCGGGTAGTGTCAGCGCACAAACTGACTCATGCTGTAATTGGCGGCGCAATAGAACATGTTGGTAAAGGAGCAGTTAATACTGCAGCATACTATCTTGATTTTGGCAGGTACCAGCTCCCCCTTCCAGAAGGAACTGCTGCATATTTATCTGACGTAAATGTCACATATAAAAAAGAAGCTCTGAATTCAATAAAGGAATTCTGGGAAGACAGATATGTGGAGGTTGTTGTTAATTGGAAACTTTCAGAAATAGGCGAAACACTCTGGTTGCGACCTGATATTGTAGTGAATCAGGATTGGGGAGGCCTGGCATTAAAGGCAACTATAAAAGAGAGGTTCGCCTGGGGGAGATTGTTTGCCAGTGTTCGGATAAAAGATAGGTCTTTAGGCCAGCGTTTGTTCCGTATTCTCATCAGCCCATTAATTCCTTTCTTGATGCTAGGCCGTATAATACTTAAGGCTTCCCGGGATGGGAGAAACCGAAAAAATTTGTTGTCCTGTCTCCCACAATTGTTTCTAATTACATATGCATACGCGTTAGGGGAAATGGCTGGTTATACCACCGGCCATGAATAAGAGTAAAAAGATCAATATCAAAAATGTATATTTGGAATAACTGGTAAGAAATAATTCTGGAGATATGAGTGAACTTTTTTAAACGGATCATTCGGCACATGAGTATCACCTCCAAGAATTACGGTGAACCATCGACGCCGCCATTTTTGACGTTGTTTATTAATTCTATCTGTAACATGAAGTGCGCGCATTGTTTTTACTGGCGCAGCCTGAACAGTAAAGATGATCTGACGAAGGATGAGATCTTTGAACTCTCCAGGTCATTGGGCAAAATCGAGAATTTGAGCATCTCCGGCGGAGAACCGTTTTTACGAAAAGAGTTTGCTGAGATTTGCCGTCAGTTTATCAGCCAGAATGGTGTGCGCCAGATTTATGTGCCATCCAACGGTTTCTTCACCGAGCGTACAGTTAATGCGATTGTGGATATCATGCAAGAGCCAGAGCTTGAGTATTTTGTCGTCGAGCTGTCCCTGGACGGCATGCCGCAGTTCCACGATGAATTTCGAGTTACCAGGAATGCCTTTAAGAATGCGATCGAAACCTACGAGGCGCTGGCAAAATTACAGGAAAGTGAACCGCGACTGCGCATACACTGCATTTCAACCGCGACTGATCGAAATATGGAAGAAATTAAGCGGCTATCGACATTCCTGTTTGAGCGGTGCCCGCAGATGGATCACCATAACCTGGCGATTATTCGAGGCGACCGTAAAGATTCCACCCTTCAAGGTCCGCACCTGCGCCAGTATGGTGAACTCTACGCGTATATCCGCAGGCTTTGGGCGCCGCGGGAGGAAGGTCGCTACGGCACCAGTGTAGAACCTATGCTGCAGTGGACGAAAATTAAGACCATCCAACGCGAGACTCAATTCGTGCCGTGCACGGCGGGAGTGCTGGCGGGAGTTGTATACGCTAACGGTGATGTCGGCGTGTGCGAGATCCATGAACCAATCGGCAACCTGCGGGAGGATTCATTCAAAAGGATATGGAATTCAAAGGAAGCAAAAGATTTGCGTGAAAGCATTGCCAGAAAAGAGTGCTGGTGCACCACTGAAATATTCATGTGGCCCAGTATCGTATACCAACCAACCGCCTTATTGCGGGTGATTTTGGGAGCAAAGCTGTGGCAAAAACCGGTTGCTCTCTCACAGGAAGAGAGAGTAACAATTCCTTTTGACGAAATCGCAAAAATTGAAGAAGAGCCTCCAGAGCAATTTGTCCAGGTGAATGAACCTGGAAAAAATTTGTGAGCATCTATTAATAACATAATTGTCGCTATTATTGACAGGTTTTTATTGTATTTGAACAACACTATTTGAATACTCTATGCACTCACCTGAAAAAGCAGTCCATCCACACACAACCAGCGCCGTTGAAAACCAAAGCAGATTAAAACCAAAACCAATCCCGTGGCGGTACAATCTCAGCAGCGCCGCGGTGCGGTTATTCATCACCTGCTGGTTGATATATGGGCTTCATTTTGCGACCAACACGGTACGCGAGATTTACCCCGCTTTGAGCCTGGGCGACCATTTGAGTTTTGATGTCTCGGAGTACTCCGGGCTGCATCCGGATATTTTCGAATTGCCAGCAGGCGGAGCATATATTAACAACAACCCCGGCGCGTCCATTTTAGGCGCTATCCCTTATAGCCTGGCCCGACCAGCAATTGACTTTATTGTCCATCGGGTGGAAGCACACCAGGACTCAACTGGAGTTAAACCCCCGCAGTACGATACGATATATCCGCTGGCAGAGAAATTTTACCAGGAGGCATACCAGCGCGGATTGGATGTCAAGTTTGGTCTGGCAGCAGGCGTGATGCAGGTTTTTTTGATGGCGCCGCTCTCAGCAGTGAGTGTTGTGCTTATGTTCTATGTTCTGGCAAACTTGACCGGTTCTGTCAAGAAAGGGCTGCTGCTGTCACTGGTTTACGCTTTCGCCACCCCGATTTTTTACCGGACCGCGCAGTTGAACCACAATCTGCTGACGGCGTATTTCGCTTTTTTCTCGTTTTTGTGCCTTTGGCAGCCTTGGGACGATCCAAAAAATCCAGGAAAGCCGCGCTATTTCATCTCCGGCGCGCTGGCAGGTTATACAGTAGTGTTGGATTACAGCGGGTTGGTCGTCGTGCTTGTCATGACTTTGTATGCATATTTGCGCTGGCGGTCTTACCCAGATGATCGGAAATCGCGGCATGATTTGGCTTGGTTTGCGCTGGGCGTGTTCGTGAGCGCTGCGATCCTGCTGGCTTACCAGTGGTCTGTGTTCGGCAATCCCTTCTACCCTGCACAGCATTACATGCCGCCCACGCAGTATTCGATTTACGGCTACCAGGGAATAGACCTGCCCAAGCTTGATCTTTTGTGGAACAACACCTTTGGATACCGCTATGGTCTATTCATGTCCGCGCCAATTCTGCTGTTAGCGCTTTACTTCCCGGCCTGGTTTCGTAAGAATTCGGAAAACAGCCGGTCGCCCAGACTAATCGGGAACCTGGAGACCTTTGTAATCCTCCTGTTCACGATATGTTTATTGATCTTCACATCTGCCAATCAATTCAGCCGGCTGCAGTTTAACAGCGGCATCCGCCATATGGTGCCTGCAGTGCCGTTCCTGTTTTTGATCTCGGCGGATGTTTTGTTACTTTTGTCATCCTGGCTGGCGGTTTCCTTCAGTGTGGTTGCCGCTTACTGGTCATGGTCTCTGGCTATGTACCGGGATGTTGAGCAGGGCTGGGGTATTTTTGAATCCTTAATCGTTATTTCAACCAAAGGGCCTCGTTTACCGTGGCTTACGACGCTGGAACGTTTAGGGTACCTGCCTGAATGGGTTTCAGCATGGCAGGTATTGATTATGCTGGGAGTCTTAATTCTGGCTATCTGGTATTTTCGTTTCCCATATTGTGAAACGGGTCAAGCGGAGAGATAGAGCCGTAGATTTTAACATTCTTGAAGCCATGGCAAAGCATTTATTCATATGACCGAATATTTCCTCTTTGGATTATTCATAATTGAAAGGTTGGTTTTGGGTCTGCTATTTTTTACCTTAGATTCCGATGAGGTTGTGATTGAAATTGATCCAACCATTCAGTATCAAACCATCGCCGGCTGGGAAGCGACAGCCCAGGCAGGGCAAACTGAATGCGATGGGTTTCAAAATTATAAAGACGAACTCTTCGATTTGGCGGTTGGTGATTTAGGGATAAACCGGCTGCGGCTGCAGGTGAAAAGCGGCGCCGAAAATCAGCGCGATTATTGGTCCGACTACCAGGCAGAGATTATCGATCATCCAATGTGGAGGGGTGTACGATACTCAACTGTTAACGACAATGATAATCCATTAGAATTAAATTGGGATGGATTTCATTTTTCTGAGCTGGACGAAGCGGTTGAAAATGTAGTCCTTCCTATTCGAGGCAGGGTCGAGGCGAACGGAGAACGCTTGTTTATCAATCTGACCTATGTTGCATTTACGAAGCAAAATTTGCCCGGGTTGGAGTACCACCATAAGGACCCGCAGGAATATGCAGAATTTATCCTGGCTGCCAGCCTGCATCTGAAAGAGGAGTATGGACTGGTCCCCGATGCCTGGGAAGTGATCCTCGAGCCGGACAATGCATCCGAGTGGGATGGAGAATTGATCGGTAATGCGATCATCGCGGCGGCTGAGCGTCTGGAAACGAACGGTTTCGAACCAACATTTGTCGCGCCGTCAAATGCAGATATGGGATCGGCGATTAGGTATTTTGATAAGATGATAAAGGTTCCGGGCGCAGCGCAATACCTGGGGGAATTCTCTTATCATCGTTACAGCGGTGCATCGGCGGAGAATTTGCACGCCATTGCGGAGAGAGGCGCGCTGCATCAAATCGATACGGCTATGCTTGAACATATTGGTGGGGATTACCGGGAACTGCACGAGGACCTTCGAGATGGTTCGAATGTTAGCTGGCAGCAATTTACATTGGGGTATTGCGGTGAGGGGGATGATGGCGGAGCATATTTTCCCGTTGATACTCAAGATCCCGAAAATCCTAGGGTGCAAATCGGGGAGAGGACCAGGTTCTTACGCCAATACTTTAAATTTATCAGGAGGTATGCCGTTCGAATCGAGGCGCAGAGCAGCAGCAAAGTATTTGACCCGCTTGCTTTTATCAACCCGGATGGCAGTTATGTCATCATCGTATTGGCAGATTCTGGAGGTGCGTTCGAACTCAGAGGTTTACCGGGTGGAAAATACGGCCTCAAATACACTACATCGTCAGAATTTGATATCGATCAACCTGATATGCTATTGATTGATAACCAATCCATACGCTTGAGCATTCCGGAGGCCGGCGTCCTGACCGTATATGGTAAAAAAAGTGGGGGTAGGATTTTACCGTTCGCTCCCGAAACACAGGTATACTTACCTGCGGTGGGCGAACATCAAGAGGCGCTTGAGATGACCGACCCGGCAACTACAATTCAAAGAACACCTTTGCCTACAGTTTCCGAAGTACACCACCCATCTCGCCTTGAGGCTATTAAAATACAGAATTCAGCTGGGCAGCGTTTGCCGAGACGGAATGTGGTAAGCGCGGGGATGGTTGCTTTGATAATCTGTGCCGGATTGGCAGCGGCATTCCTGGTGAAAAGTTGGCGAAAGTAGAAGCTTGAGAATGGATCAGGGCTTGAACAGGTAGACGTCTATATGCCGGTCACTCTCGAGAAGTTCTAATTTCTCGGAATACTTTGCGGCAAACTCCGGGTTCGATACGGATTCATAAGAGAATATTGCGACGATCGCATCCTCTTTTTGGCCTTTTTCAGGGGAGAATTTGTTCAAGCGGTAGCCTATCTCACCCGTGTGCAGGTAAAGCGCCCAGGGGTAATTGCTGTAGATGATCCTGTCTGGCGATAGTTCTTTGAGCAGTTGCATTGAAGTATTGTTTTGGAAGGATTTCCTCCCCAACCCTAACCCCTGGTTGTGAATTGTTGGGACATCTTCAACGAATGTCCACATTGAAAAAAGTACCAAATATACTGAAACCAATCCTGCCAGCACACGCAGATATTTGCACTCAAGCTGCCACAAGTATGACAAAACGCTCACGAAGATAATTGTTGTTGAAAGTAAGATGGGTATAAATACCCGTTCGACAATCACAACTTTTCCAATCATCGTTATGCCGATAATTACACCGAAATAGGCTAGGAAGAAACTCGCGTAAACGAAAACAGTTGGGTGTCCATTTCGGATTTCTTTAAGCCCATAGGCAGTATCCTGTTTTACCTTCTTTCCATAAATCAGCATTCCACCCAGAAGTGCTGAGAAACCGGCTAGAGCCAGGATTAAGTGCTCCTTTTCAAAACCCAGGTATAGCTTTTCTGGAAAATACCAGCTGTAAAGTGTATGGAAAATTACCAAGTAGATATATCGGTAATTCTGTTGAAATATTAGGTTGATATCAAATCCACTTATACCGGATGGCTGCATGGCAGCATCTAAATCCGCCACTACCGGTATTTCACGGAACTGCCATAACAAAATTGGCCCAAAGGTTAATATCATAAAGATGCCTAAATCAAGCAGTTTGTGGGTAAAGCGACGTTTTTTGTATACCAGAAGCGCGAATCCTGCGGTGAGTATATTGGCAACCCCAACGTACCTGGTCATGATGGACATCCCGATGATCAACCCAGACAGGATCAGGTAATATCGTTTGTTGGTTTTGATATAGAAAAGAAGAAATAGAAATCCCAACAGGGTGAAAAAGATATACAAGCCTTCCGCCAGGGCAAAAGAGTAAAAGAAGACCAGCGTGCTGGATGTGATGACCAGAAATGACCCCAACAGAGCGAAAATTGATGAACTTGTTTCTATTTTTAAGGTTATCCCAACCAGGATGCTGCTCAATCCGAACAGTAACGCGTTGAGATATCGTGCGCCATTCACCGCATCGATATTCACCAACTCAAATATTGATAAGACAAGTGGATACATGGGTGGAAAATTCGTCAATGGTGCATAAGTATCTGGATCGGTGGGGTATATAAAGCCGCGTCCTTGAGCCAAACTGCGAGCAACGGCTATGTAATTAAATGAATCCCAATCGATGAAACCAACCCCCCAGACCGTGGCGTAATAAATGATCCAGGTACCGATTATTGCAAGACATATTAAAGCGGCGCCAAAGAACAGCGTACCTTCATTTTGTAAATAACGGCGGAAAGTAGTCATTAATGAGTTCGTTGTGATTACAAGTGATGCTCTTGATTATAAATCATGTGTGTTGTACTGGAATTAATTGTGAAAAAGTGATGCGAATTGAAATTTTACATGGTTGGTATCTATGGAGCAAGGCATAAAATACCTGTAAATGAATCTGGTGTAAAATTTGGAAGGATGTATTTGTAATGAATCCGAATAAAAGCTAAGAGAGGAAAACCTATGTCAGAGTTGCATCCCGATTTGGTCCGTATATTGGTATCCCAGGAAGAGATACAAAAACGTGTCGGTGAAATGGCTCAGGAGATATCTGAAGATTTCAAAGACATCGACCGCCTATACATCATCGGTATATTGAAGGGCGCCTTTATTTTCCTGGCTGATTTAACGCGCCAGCTTAAACTCAAGCATATTGTCGATTTTATGGCATTGTCGAGTTATGGGAGAACTACTGAGTCCGGCGCTGTCCGTATTCTTATGGACCTGCGCGAGCCGGTTGAAGGGCAGCATATCCTTGTCGTGGAGGACATTGTCGATACCGGGCACACGTTGGATTACCTGATGCGCATTTTGAAGGGGCGGGATGCGGCATCCATCCATACATGTGCATTGGTGAAGAAAGAAAGTGACCGAGTAAGGACACAGATTGATTATCTCGGGTTTACCATTCCGGATGTTTGGGTGGTCGGGTATGGTCTTGACTACGCAGATTTATACCGGACCCTGCCATATGTGGCTGAGTTAAAGAGCGAGGTTTATTCAGCTTAGCACACTCAGTAATCCCGGCAAGTCATTTATACAGATCATTTTTATAAAGTCGTGTTAAAATAAATTGTCATGGAAAACTCCAAAGATAAAAAGCCACCAGAAGTGAGCGGCTTTTCAACCCGATCAACTCAGCAGCCGGGA
>Ga0180437_10003782_pt1 | contig 22174 bp, 27 predicted proteins | sample SS_ome_4_FD_132410 | JGI IMG/M metagenome (GOLD analysis project Ga0180437, IMG submission 132410) | Hypersaline lake sediment archaeal communities from the Salton Sea, California, USA - SS_3_D_1 metaG | ecosystem: Environmental > Aquatic > Non-marine Saline and Alkaline > Hypersaline >...
GGAACGAATCGGTCCCGCTGGTGAACGTGATTGCGCCGTCGCTCTCGGTGCCCGCGGTCTGCGCGTCTGCCCAGTCGTCGGAGGTCTTGTAGCGGGTCGCAGTCAGGCGAGCGTTGCGGATGCCCGTCACCGCGGCGCCGTTGATGCTGCTCGACCCGAAGCCGCGCAGACCTTCCACGGCGTTTTCGAGCTCCAGCGACAGCGACCGGAGCGTGTAGGTCGCCGAGTTCCATCCCCAGGTGCCGCCCTGGTGGTACACGATGGGGTCGTCGTGGACTGCAAGCGAGGGCGTCGGGGCGCTGCCCGGTGTCGAGCTCATCGCTACGAAGTTGAGCGACAGCCGCAGGAGCCCCGGCGTCTCGGCCGAGATGGTCGCGGAGGTGACCCGTGCCCCGGCGATGACGTCGCCCTTCTGGAGCGCGCCGGACGAGGACAGGGTGTCCCGCGCCGTGCGGAACGTGACCGCGGGAGGCTCCGCACCGGGCTCGAGGACGTGCGTGTAAGGGCCGGCGCCCGAGTCCACCCACGTCCCGCCGATGCAAGCGCGGAGGAACGACGCAAACGCGCCTCCCTTGTAGTAGGAGATAATCTCCATGCTGCCGGACACGTCGACCTGCTCGAGGTACCGCGCCTGTAGGTAGCCGGTGCCGCCCAGAGACAGGTCGTCGATGCGCACGCGGTTCGACACGGCGGTGAGAGACAGCGAGGCGAGACGCGCCCACAGCGCAGCCGCTACAGCGGTGCCCTCGGTGCTCTCGAACCCGATGCCGACGGCGGCATTCCGCCCAAGTAGGACACTGGCCATTACGACTCCTCAGCGGTGTTAGCGGTTCGTACCGCCGCGAAAATGAGTTCTCGACCCGTGGACGTGATGACCTCCACCTCGTCCACGTAGTCGGTGTTGTCAGCAGACCCGGTCACCCACATGAAGACAAGTGTGCGCCCGTCCCACTGCGTCACCCGCGTGTTGGCCTTGACATTGCCGCCCGCGTATGCGCCGCCCACGGTGCGGGTCTCGACCTCGACAACTGCGACCTCTTCGTAGTCAAGCCGGCCATTGAACGGCGCCGACTGGCGCATCAGATGGCGGGTGATGTCGAAGGCGAGATACCTATCTTCGTTCGGCGACAGGCTGTAGGACGCGCGGGGCACATCCTGCCCGACCGGGAGCGGCTGCGCGTCGACGATGACCTGACCCGGTGCCGGGCGACTCGGAAGGACCGTACCGGTCTTCGGGGTGCTCGCGGTGAACGACCCGGACGAATCTGTCGGGCTGTCCTCGCCCCAGTACAGGTACAGCACGCACGTTCCGTCGGTGCTGTCCGGCACCCACCCGTCGACCTCGATGACCGCTTGCCGGTTCGCGTAGTTCCACGTCTGCCGCTGCCATGTCAGCTCGGTGTAGCCGTCCGAGTCGCAGACCTTGATGCTGTGGCCGCTGGCGTCGACGTTGCCCCAGAACGCCCCGAAGTCACCGGGGATGGCGATAGACACATCAATCGGCGAAGTCCCGCCGTTGTTGTCGACGGTGACCGGTGCGCGCCATTGGCTGTCAGACGAGAACCAGGACATGACTACAACCTCGCCCAGAAGAGCTCGACCGACATTACCACGTACACATCCCGCGCGCGGCCGTCCGGCTCCGGTCCCGTAACCACCTCGGTCGACACCGTGAGGTCGTGGACCGCCGCCGCGCCGAGATTGCGCGACCCGTGTAGCGCCGCGATGATGTCGGCCTCGAGGTCGTTGCCCGCCGACACCGCCGCGTCGGGGTCGATGCCCCCGGAGACGACGCCCACGAGGTCAACCGCGAGCGTTTGGCCGTACTGCGAAAGGTCGGCACCCGCACCGCTACGGATGTCCTGCCGTGCCCCGAGGTAGAACGCGACGTAGGGCCGGACACGGGACAGCGGCGGGCCGTTCAAATCGACCTGCTCGACCTGCCCCGTAGCCGAAAGGTCGTAGGTGTAGTCTCCGGCGCCGTCGATGCCTTGGAGGATGCCGGTCAGCGCCGTGGCGATGGTGTTGCGATTCGTGGGGCCGCTCATGCCTTACCCTCCCCAGCGATGGACCCCGGCGCCCGGAAAGCGACGTTGAAAGCATCCCCGAGCGTGCCGGGAATCTCGGCGCGGGTGTCCCACCACGCGCGGCGCGCAAAGCCGGTCGCGGGCACCTCGGTTTTTTTGCGGAGCCACCACCGCACGACATCCTCGTCGCCGACCCGCTCGACCAGTGCCGCGAGACCAAAAAATAGGTACTGGAATCGTAGCGGCTGGGGGTAGTCCCGCGGTGATGCGTAGCCCGCGCCCCCGGCGGCCGTTTTGACCTCGGGTGTCGGGATGGCGAGCCACTTGCGCCGAACCGGGCGGATGGTGCCGCCCTGGTCTTGGATGCGGGCATAGATGAGGTTTCGACCGCCCGTGCGCCCGCCCGCCGAGAGGATGGCCGAGAGCGGCGACCCCTGAACCGTGCGGCCGAAGAGCTGCACCTGACCCGATTTGTCGACCGCTGAAACAGTGCGCCCGGTCTGCACGACACGCCCCGCGATGGACCGCCGCAGGGAGCCCGAGCGCGACCGGGGCCGCGTCGTCGCATTCTCCACGGCCCGCGATTGCATCTTGAGGGCGAGGACCGTAGCCCGTCGCTGTAGCACCGCAGCAAGCCGCGGACCCGCAGACGAGCACCGCCGCTCCCACTCCTCCGGCGACAGCCGCTCCACTACGGCACCGCCAGCACGTACCGGGCGAGCATTTCGCGCACCTCGGGGAGTAGCGAAAGCGGCGCGATGGACCGGGAGCCGCCGCCGCGTGTCGAGGTCGAGGTCGACCCCGCGGCGGATGTGTTGGACGTGAGGTGCGCTGCCTGTGTGATGGCCGCTTCGGTCAGCACGGGGTGGTCGGCGACCGTGTAGCCCGCGGACGCGATTACCTTGTTGGCCCGCGGAGAGGTCGACCACCCCGCCGTCGCACCCACGAGGAGCTCAAGCCGGCGACCGTCGGCGACGTATTCGGACGCCCCGAGGAGCGTGTCCGCCCCGTAGGTCTGGTCGGGGTCTACGTGCACCGACGTCACCGACAGGACAGGAGGACACGGCAGCACGAGGACGTTTCGGTCATCCCCGGTGCCGATGTCGTAGCGCCCCGGATACATCGTGTAGGCGGCGGCCTCCATCGTGTGGGCGCCGCTGTCCGGGACGGGATGCCCGCAGTAGCGAGCGAACGACGCATCAATCCGGGCGAGGACCACCCCAATCGTCGCGTCGTCTGCGGAGGACAGTCCAGGCACGAGGGCGCGGACCTGTTCGGCCGTTGCGAGTGCCATGTCTCATCCCTCCGCGAGTAGTGCGCGCGTCCGGTCGTCGATGGCTCGCACCACCGACTCCCGAGCCGCCCCGGCAACCTCTCGGTCACGGAGCGGCCCGAGCACACCGTCAAGCGCGCCGGACGCGACACGCTCGACAATGGACCGCGCCCCGCCCGAAAGCGCCCCGAGGGGAGCCACGGGTGCCGGGTAGGTGGCCCGGATGGCGCGGTCGTAGACCATCAGTCGGCCCGCACTCGCTCGAGGGTGACCTGCACCGTGCCCGCGATGGCGACACCGGTACCGGGCTTGGTGATGGCCACCTTGACCGCGCCGCCGTCGGCCACGAGGTTGCTGCCCGCGCCGGACAGTGCGACCGAAGCCACCCCGCCGTCGGAGATGTCGCCCGAGTCGGTGGTGGTGGTCGACACGGTGCCGATGGACGTGCCACCCACGGACGCGGTGAACGTCGCGTAGTTGGTGTCGTTGGCGGTGACGGCGCCGTCGGCCACGAAGTCGACGGCGACCACCTTGGCCTTGCCGCCGGTCCGGTTTGCGCAGAACAAATCGGCGGCGGTGCCAGCGGTGGCGGCGGCGACGGGGATGTAGAGCGCGGAGCTCATGCGTTCGGAGTTCATTGGTACCCCCTCACTTGCTCATGTTGTAGGCGTAGCGCACGGCCTTGTCCGAAGACTTGGTCATGTCCTTGAAGCCGACCCGCTGGCGAGCCCGCAGGTAGGTGCCGCCGATGGTGATGTCGTTCTGCAAGGCGACAGTCGCCCCGGCGCGCATGACGTTTCGGAACATGCGGCGGTTGAACACGACGTAGCCGGTGAGGTTGGTCGTGCTGTTGTCGTACACACCGGACGCGTTCAGGTCGGCGGGCATGGCGTCGGTCATCAGGATAGGGTGACCGGCGATGCTCGCGACCTCGCCCGAGGCGATGGGGGCGCGGTTGCCGTAGTCGTTGGCGCTCACGATGCCCGAGAGGTTGACGAAGTTCGTCAGGTAGCCCTCGGGGCTGGTGATGATGGGCATGTCCTGCGGCACCGACCGGGGGCCACCGACGGCGTTGATGTCGGCAAACAGCGTGGTCAGACTGTGCGTCGAGCGGTCCACACCGTTGGAGTCGTCCAGCGCCATCGCGCGAAGACCCTTGAAGGTCCGGCGGTAGTCGATGCTTCCGGCGTCCACCGCACCGAAGTAGCCGCGCAGGTCCCAGTTGGCGAGGTCGTCCTGATGGCTGGCGGCCGTGTCGCCGTTCATGATGCACAGGCGGCGGCCCATGGCGAGCGACATCGAGATAGCCGACCGGATGAACGGGAAGGCGGCCACGATGCTGTCGGCGGCGGCGTCTTCGTGCACCAGCACCATCGAGTACATCGGGCTTGCGGTCAGGGTGAGCTTGTCGGTGCCCACGCTCGACTTGGCCAGCGCGGCCGGGTTGTCACCGACTGCCCCGCCGCCCTTGTAGGGGAACGGGTAGGCGGTGCCCACGGGGAGCTCGACCGATTCGCTGTTGATGGTGATGGTCTCGAACAGTCCGAGAAGGCCGTCCGGGTCGTAGGCTTCCACCTGCCACATCGGCGAGGCGAGGAGCGGTTCCGGGATGAACTCGCCGCCGTTGCCGTTCTGCGAATCCCAGGCGCGACGGATGGGAGCGGGCATCCGCGACCATGCGCGTTGCACGCGGTCCCATGCGGCCTTCTCGCCCTTCACGACGTCCAGGCGGTAGCCCTGGCCGCGGTGGTCGAAGGCGTCCCGGCCGTGGCGGGCGACGGAGAGGACGTACAGCTGCTCGGTGGCGTCGATGAGGTCGCGGTGCACGTCGTTGACGGGCTGGCTCGCGAGCAGACCGGGGGAGTCGGAGCGGAAGCGCTCGGACGCGCCGCCCTCGTGGCCGCGGAGGAAGACCTTGCCGTCGGTGTCGACGAAGCGCTGCACGAGCTCGCGGTCGGTGCCGCCGAGGGTGGCGAGGGGGTCGGCGGCCTTGGCCTTGGCCTCGGCGAGCTCCTGACGCACGGTGCGGAGGTCGTCCGCCATGCGCTTGATTTGCTCGGTCTGCTCGGCGCGGTTGCGCTCGCCCTGCTCGACCTTCTCGGCGAGCTGCTGGGCCTTCTGTGCGGTGGTCGCAGCAAACGCGTTCCACTCGGCCTGTGTGGTGGGCATGATGCCTCCGTTCGGGTGAATGCCCAGCATGGGCGGTCGCCTGCACCTTATCACGGGACACAGGCGGGTGGGGGTGTCAAGTCCAGGGGAGCCCGGACGAGATGGGAGAGGGGGACCACGGCAGCCCCGAGGGGGCCGACCGCTTGACAGGTTCCGCGTCCGTGGTGCGCAGGCGGGCGGCGCGCGGATTCATCGGCATAGGGGTAGGCGAGCACTCCAACAAACGGGGCAGCGCGTACACGTAGCCCCGGTCTGCATAGCGCGGGTCGTCCTCGGGGAGCGAGGACCGTGCGAGCACCGCCGACGGCCTGAACCCAACGGAGCACGTGCGCAGGGTGCCGGCCTCGAGGAGCGCCGCGACCGTGAGCGACAGCGGGTAGGACTGCACCGGGGTCGGGATGAGGGTACCGCGGAGCACGCCGCCTTCAACCGCGACGTCTTCCCACCGGCCGATGGGGGGCGCGGTGTAGTTGTGGTTGTAGGGTGCCACGGGGTTTGCGATGAACTCGCGGAGGTCCCATCCCTGCTCCACAATGTCGTCGGCGCGGTCGGGCTGCGCGTCGCTCATCACGAAGCGGTAGCCTTGCGGCTTGTCCTCGTCGTCCTCGATGGGCTCGGGTGCGCCGGTCGAGTCGTAGCGGAGGACCGACCGGTAGGCGAGGTCAAGCGGGGACGCCCCCACCGACCCGGCGAGTCGTTGCACGAGGTCGCCGTCGAGGAGCTGCCCGAGGTGAGGCAGCGAGCCCCGCGCGATTGCGTGGACGTCCTCGATGGTGCCGCCGAGCGCGTCCGCCATGCGGGGCACCACCTCGGGAGACAACCCCGCGCGGGAGGCTTGCCCAATCCAGCCGCGGACGACATCGGCGGGGGTACAGGTGACGAGAATCGGCGAAAGTGCGGTATCCATGGTTACCCTCGGATGTCGACCGGGCGGGCAACGCACCGGCAGTTGATGTCCTCTTCGGGGACGTAGAACAGGCCCGGACCGGGGCCGCTTGCCCCGCTCTCGGAGTCGAAAGGCTCGCCGGGTTGGCGCTTCTGGCCGTCGAGCGCGACATGAGTAGGCCTGACGGCATCGTCGCGACTGCTCACCCACTCTTTCATAAACTCGACGCCCAAGTTGGCGGCCTGGTTGAACGCCATCTCCTGCCCCTCCGACACGGTGCGGGCCGTCTCGGTTCGGGCGATGGTGAGGGCACGCGCCGGGCTAAACGACTGGTCGAGGATGATGGCCCGCTGGAGGTCGCCGACGCTTGCCCCCTCGGCGAGCGCAGACCGGACGAGCTTGGCGATGCGGTCTTTCGTGACCTGCTGCACCTGCGTCACCATCTGCGCGATGACCTGTTCGGTCGGGTCCAGCGTCGGGTCAAAGTCGAGATCATCCATGAGGCGGCGCGCCACAAGCGCGTAGGCCCGGCGCACCCCGCGGGCTACCGTCTCATCGTCGAATGCTTCCCGCACCGCAACCAGCTCGGCGTCTGACATCAGGATGGCGCGGAGCTCTTCGTCGGTGACGTCCGCGCGGGTGACCGACCGTTGGCCGCTGAGCACACGGCCTACACGGTCCGCGTAGCGCTGCGCCTGCGCGGGGAAGATGCCCCCCCGGCCTGCGCGCCATTGCGCCCGGATGGCCCGCTCGGTGGGGCGCTGGACGGCATCAAGCCACGCACGCCAGTAGGCGCCGCGGGGAGTTTCGCCGGCTTGCACCTCGAGGGCACGCACCACCGGCCCGCAGACCTCGAGCGTGTAGCGTTTGTCCTGCTCGTCGGCGCGGTCGAGGGCGGCCCGCTTGCGGCGGCTCCAGGCCCGGCCCGAGTCGCCGCCCCACAGGTCCCAAGCGATGCGCAGCGGTCCCACCTTGTCCGATGACGTGTCCCACCGCTCGGTGCCGCGCTGCTTTTGCGCCTCAGACGCGAACCGCTCGAAAAAGGCGAACATGTCCCGCACGTTGTCCGGGTGGATGCGCTCACCCGAGAGGATGCGGTTGGCCATCGCGAGGCCCTTGCGCGTCCCGCCGCGGCGGTGTTTCTCGCGGAGGTCCTTTCCGCGCTTGGCTGCCCGTTTCATCGGCCGGGTTGCCTTGAGGTCGATGTCATCGTACCGGCTTGGCGCCTTGCCGCCGTCGCTGCGGCTGTAGGGCAACCCCGCCGTCATCCGAGCACCGGCCCGAGCATGTCGAGCAGCACCGACAGCTCGGTACGCAGGTCGTCCTCGTCGTCCGGGTCCGCGTCCACGAGCATTGACCGGAGGGCCTGCGCTTGGACTGCGATGTCGGCGCGCGTTTCGTCGTCGGGGGCCTCGTCGTCGGCGCCGTCGTCCGTGGGCTCGGGCTCTGGTGCACCGGGAGCGTCAACCGCAACCCCGAACCCTGCGACCTCGGGCGCGTCGTCAAAGCCCTCGTAGGCGTAAGCATCGGCCGGGGCCATGCCGTTTGCGACGTGGATTTGCACCCGTGCGAGCCGTTCCGCGCGGCCGTCGTCTGTCTCGGGGATGACGTGGCGGATGCGCACGTCGGGGAACCCAAGGCGCCGGGCAAGGTCGGTCAGCGCGTCATCAAGCAACGAAGCGAGCGGGGCGAGCGTGTCCGTGATGAAGGTTTTGCGCTCCATCTCCGCGGTCGCGTAGTTGGCTGACTGGAGCCCGAGGAGCGTGGGGGGCACGCCCGTAACCGCGACCACGACAGACCGGGCGTATTCGCGGGCCTCAATGCCTCCGAGGTCGCCGATGGTCCAGTCGATGGCCTCAAACTGGCCCGCACCGGACATGACCGCGACCCCGCCCGTCTGCTCGCGCAGGATGCGGTCAATCTGCGTCTGCATGTCCCGGACTTGCGGACGGCCCCAGGTCTGTTTCGGGTCGCGGGGCACGTAGGCGGCATCCGGTCGACCTCGTGCCGACTTCCGCGCCATCTGCGCGGCGAGCGCGACGTCTGCGGCGATGTCGCGATCCATCGGCTGGACCTCGCCGGTCCCATACAGCCGGAACAGACCCGTCCCCGCCGATGCGTACTTGATGTGGCCGATGACGTCCGGGGAGTAGTTGACCGTGACGCCCTGTTGGTCGTACACGTAGGCAAGCGGCGACCCGTCATGCCCTGGTGTGATGGTGACCCGTGCGGGCTCGAGGAGCAGGAGCGCCGCCGGGGCGGTGCCGGGGACCGACCACCCCGCGGGGAGCACGTAGGCATTCCCGGCCGGGAGCAGGTCGGTGGCGAGCTGGACCCGGAACTGTAGGGCCGTCTGTGAGGTGTTCGGCTTGTGGAGGAGCGCGGAGAGCGGGTGGTCCTCGGCTGGCTCCCAGCCGTCGGAGCCTTGCCGCTGGACCTGGAGCGGCAGCGCGGCGAGCTTGCTTGCCCGGATGGCGACCGCGCGCCAATACCACGGGTTCGCGATGAGCGCAGACGCGGCGCGTTTCGGGTCGTAGGGGACCGGGACGGCCTCGGCCATCGCAAAGTCGGACCCCGCCACGAACGCGTCTTCGTCCCGAGGGGGCTCGGTTGTCACGACCGACAGTGCCCGCAGGACGCGGACCGGGAGCGAGAGACGGGCGATGGGGCTTGACATGGGAGCACACTATCACGTAGGGGCGCGGGTGCGCTACGACTCCTCATCCGGGGCGTCGGTATCCCACGCGAGCAGACGTAGCCGTCGGGCCTCCATCACGAGGTAGCGGAGCGCGTCCCATGCGTGGTCAGGCCCGACTACCTCAGTCTCTCGGTGGACCGTGAGCTGCGAGCGCTTGCCCGCCGTCGGGTCTTTCCAGGCGAGCTCCCGCAGCTCGACCCGGAGCGGTGCTGTGCTCGGGTGGTCATGGATGACGAGACCGGGGCGGCCGTCCTGCACCTCAAGCAAGCGGTCGAGCGCTTGGAACCCCTCGCGCCGGGCCTTGTTTGCGGGGATGGTCGGCAGTCCGAGGGCCGCCCACCGGTCGCGCGCGTCCGCGTCCGCCGGGTCGGCTGCACGGGCGTAGGGTTCGGGAAGTCGGCGCCCGGTGCCGTCGCACGTCCCGCATTGCTCGGCACGCATGAATCTCCGGTCCCACCACCGGTCGGCGGGCCAGTCCTCGGGGCCGGGCCAACAATCGGGGCACGACTCGTGCCGCAGGACCGCGTACACGTGCGCGTCGGTGCCGACCTTCGCCTGATAGCGGACGCGGAGGATGTGCAAGGTCCCGCGCGGGTCGACCGCGCCCCAAATGTACGCGAACGGCGCCCGGAATCCGAAGTCGGCGCCATCGACTCGGGGCCAATCGGCCATCTCGGCGTCGGGTAGTGCCTCGATGACGTGGACGGCCTCGTCGTAGGTGGGATGCACCAGCCCCTCGAGCTGCACGAACTCCGCGAACCGACGCACGCGCCTCTCACGCTCGGTCATCGACCCGAGCCACCGGGCCATGGCGTCGCCGTCAATCATCGGGTTGTCAGTCGGGTCGAGCCTGTAGACCTCAACCTCACCCGCTGCCCGCGGAGGGTCGCGGAACAGGATGTCCACCACCGCAGCCGACTTGCCCCGCGTCGGGGTGAACGTCCCGAGCCACCGGCCGCCCTGGTCTGCAACGGCGCGCACCTGTTCGCGGAGCACTTCCACGTCTCCGTGGTCTTCGTCGTTGTGGACGAGAGGCGAGGACGTCCCCTGCCACCGCTTGCTTGCATCGGCGCCGGAGGTGGTTTTGAAGAGGATGGACCCCGGTAGCCCGAGCCCCGACCCCGGCATCCACGCGGCGGCCGTCTGCGCCGCGAATCGAGCCGACCACGCCCAATCCGAGGGCAAGAGCGTGTCGTAGATGGGCCGCAGGTAGTCCCGGCTGTCGTCGTTGGTGATGGAACCGGCGAGCACGAGGGCCGGCGCCGCCTGGAGTCGACCGGCCCCGAGACCGTTGCGCCGCAGGAACTCCCGCACGTCGGGGTGGTCGGCACCCATGGCCGTGATTGCACCGCAGACCGACCCGCTCCACGACTTGCTCGACCGGTTGCCGCCGAGGGCCACGAAGTACAGCGCCGAGGACTCGAGGAACCGCCGCAAGAGCTCCCGCTGGCTTGTCCGCTCCTCTTCGACCCCGCAGGCCGGACACCGGTGCACGCCGCCGCCCGTGTGCTCCATCGACACCCCGTGCATGGGCTGCTCATCATGGGGGCCGGTCCGCCCGCACGGCTTGCCGGCGACGTTGCCGAGTCGGCCATCCGCGAGGCGGGGCCACGTCGGGTCCGAACAAGTCCGGCACTCGGGCCTCCACAGCTCGACAAAGCGCAGCGGGTGCCCCGCGTGTTCCTTGCGCTGCGCGACCTCGTGGGCCACGAGACGTCGGCACACGTCCATCATCTCGGGGCGCACGTCGCACCCGTGCCGCACGACGTACAGCGCCCATCGGAGGCGGTCGTAGTAGGACGCCCACGCGGGTGGGCTCGGTGGGGCGTCGGGTCGAGACACGAGCCGCAGCCCTATGTCCACGAGCAGAGCCCCATACCTGCCGCGTAGCCGTCCCGATGCCCGAGGGTGTACCCGAGGGCTCCCACGCCACCGGCGAGCAGCACAGCGGCGAGCAGCGCCGCTACAACCGCCCCCCACACGAGGCGCGTCAAGCGGTCGGGGTCCACCCGAAGTGGCGCGTTCATTCGCCACCCCCGGCGAGCATCGCGGCGAGCTCGTCCGAGGGGTCGACCGTCACGCTACCCGAGGCGCGGACGTCGGCGGACAGCTCCATGCGTTCGGCCTTGGGCAGGCCCGCGCGGTCCAATAGGGTCTGCGCAGCGGACAAGGCGATGCGCTCATCTTCCGAGCCAATGAGAGCATGGATACGGGTCGCCGCGTCCGTGACCCCCATCCGCAGGCGAGCACGGGCAGACCGGTGCGCGTCATCGAGGAGGGCAGCCACAAGCGCCGGATACGCGGGGTTGTCCCGCCACCGGTAGAGGGTCTTCCGGTTCACACCGACCGCCTCCGCGATTTCGCGCATGACAACGCCTTGGGCCTCCATGCGTGCCGCTTGAATCTGGCGCTCGTCCAATGGGGCGTCTTGTGGCATGATTCAGCCCTCCTCGTGCAGTCTATCACGCTCGCACCGCATCGGCTCACCCCCACCCATCAGGACGGCCACCGTCCGCATTGACCTCGAGGGGCACCGGCCGTTCCCGGTCCATCCAGCACCCGACCGCCCTTGCCGTGTCGTACCGGTCCCGCGGTCCGCCGGGTGTCGCCGTCCGCATCCGTGCCGAGCACTCGCCGTCCCCGGTCGAGCCGCAGACCACGCAGGGCCCTCGCCCTTGCTCCGCTCCGATGTGCCCGTGTCCTGCCATGTCGTCCTCCGTGTGTGATTTCGCCCTTCTGAGCCTGCCGTTGTCCCACTGTCCCGGCCCGTGGACCATCCTATCCCACCCCTTGTCCCGGCTACGATGCCGTATTGATGAGGGTATCCCACCTATCCCACCCTTGGTGGAGAGGGGGTGCGCGTCTGTCTCTCTTCTTCTTTGCCCAGAAAACAACCCGCGCACGTAGAATATACTCTCTGCAAACCCATGGGATAGGTGGGATACCTTCATCAGCACGGCGTTTTCCTCGGGCCTAAAGGGTGGGACAGGGTGGGACAGTGCCCGCCCAAGTGGGACAGCCTCATTCGCCGAGGTCGAGAGCAGACATGGCGGCCGGGGTGAGCCCGAGCAGCCGCACCCGTGCGTTGTCGATGCGCCCACGCACACGGGCAGACGTGCCGGTCCGAGCGAGCCAGCCGCGTTCAATCCACCGGTCCACCACGCCGGGGTCGTAGCCACCATCGGCGAGCACCCGGTCGACAGTGGCGGGCAGGACGCCCATCTCCCACGCGGCGGACCGGCGCGGGGCGTCTGGTTTGGGCCACATCCCGAGCCACCCCGATGGGGGCGCCTTCGCCTCCCCCTCGCGGTCGAGGACGTGCCGCCCCCACATGTGGGTAGACCGTGCTGCGCAGTAGGCGTAGACGGCCCGCAGTGCCGCCAGGGGCCGGTCGGCCTCCGCACCACCCGCACGCACCGCCGTAGCAGCCCGCTGTAGCGGCTCCACACCCGCGGGAGGGCTCGGATACCCGGCAGCCTGTGAGATGCCCTGCGCGGCCTCCAGAAGCGCCAGGAGGCCCCCCAAGCGCTGCGCAACCGCCCCGGAGTCTGCCAGCCTTGAGGCCCATGCGTCGACCCGTTGGCCGTACCGCTCCGACAGCCGCCCCCACCACGCCGCATCCCGAGCGGTGAGGTAGTCGACCACCCGGCGCCCGAGGTGCCCGTAGTGGTCCAGCACGCCGACCGTCAGCGCCCGCGCTTGCTCGTCGGACCGAAGAGGCGCACCCACGAGACACAGACAGCGCGCCCGTGACCCGGCATCCTGCGTGAATGAGACCGCCGACTGCTCCCCGGTCGACAGCATCACGCTCGACCACTCCGCAGTGCGTCGCATCCCCACGGCCTGCGACCCTACGCCGGGCTTGCCGCGGCCCTTCCCTCGCCCTTGGCTGTGCTGGTAGACGATGCTGGCGACATCATCGGCGCGCCGTGCGTTCTTGCTGTCGTCCAAAATCAGCGGGAGGTGCTGAAACAGCGCCGCCGCCGCCTCAATCTGCACCGGGGTAGCCCGCCAGCTCGCGAGCATCCGCCCGTCTACCGGCTCGCCCCACACCGAAGCCGCGGCCCGTAGTGCGGTGGTCTTGCCCTGCGATGTCTCGCCGGACCAATCGACCACCCACCCGCGGGCCGTCCCGAGCCGCGACACGAGGACGGAGGCCACCGACGCATAGACAGCCAAGTGCACATCGGGGCAGTCTGCCGCGCCGCCGATGGCCTGTAGCCACCCCTCCCAGGTGCCCGATGTGCCGACCGCGGAGAGGAGCTGTTCCTCTCCCCCGCCCGGCTCCACTTGGAGCGAGACACCGGCCTCCGAGCCTACCCCATGCCCTACCCACTGCCGCCCGAGCAAGAACCCCGAGGCGTCCCCATCCCCCACCCATCCGCACCGAGAGGCCACCCGCTCCACGGGCATCACAGGCGCATTGTGCGCCGTTGCTGCGTCGATGTACCGGACCATCAGACCCGCGGTCCCGCTTGTGATGCCAGCGCCCCGGTCGCCGAGGGTCGCGGTGAGGGTGCGGGCGTCGATGACCACCGACTGACGGACCACGCGCGTGTAGGGCGCCCCGGTCCAGCCTGCCCACATGAGGCGGATGTGATGGTCTCCGGTGTCGACGTCAAGCAACCGCCCGACCGGGAGCAGCGGCACGCGCGAGACCTGCACCTCGCCCTCACCTTGCGGGTCTGGTCCCCACACACCGCCCGCGGTGACGTGCCACGTCGGCGGGCATGTCCACCCGTCAGGAGCCCACGAAATGCCCTCAGGAGCGCGCCCGGTCGCCTGCCCTGGTGTGTGCCCGCCTGCGACCGTCAGGCCACGTAGACGGCCCTTCACGAGCGCCTGTAGCCGCTTCAGCGGGCCAGCCATGCCGTGCACCGCTGCAAGCCGCGTACAGACCGCGCCCCACGCGCCGGAGTCTACCCGGGCAAGCGTGGCGCACCGGTCGAGGGCGTCCCCCTCCATCCATGCCGCGACCGCCGCCGCCCGGTCTGCCCGCTCCATCGTGGGGAGGCCATCGGCGAGCTCATCCAGTCTTCGTCGTGTCTCGGTGGCCTCGTCTTCCCCGACCACCTCGACGCCGACAATGGCCGAAAGCGACCGGGGCCGGTCATTCTGCTGTGTTGCTTCCATGTCGTCTCCGTGGTACATCATGTCTGTTCCTGCGCACCGCTTCGAGTGCCCTCCTCCGGCCAAGTTTGGCGACACAACCGGGGGAATGGCGTCGAGGCGGTGTTTCCGTTCTTGGGTGTGCTCACAGTGTGATCCCGTGGTCTGCGGCGAGCTGCCAAAGGTGGCCCTCCCACCCGCACGAATTGCGATGATTGCACCGGGCACGGCGTAGCCCGCCGCCTCCGACGTCCCCGAACCAAAACACATCGGGCCGTGAGCAGTGCGGGCACAGTACACCGATGACCATCCGGCCCCCGGTGCGCTCCACCACGTTGCCGCCCATGGCCTCCCCGAGCGCCAGCCGTGCGGCCGGGTCCTCGAGCAGCCTGCGGCGCACTTCGCGGTCTCGGTCCGTGCGGGTCGCCACTTGGTCGCGTTCGCGGGACCGTCGCCGGGCCTCTTCGCGCCGTTCCTCGCGCTCCCGGTCGCGGTCGATGATGGCTTGTCGTGCTGCCGCGGCCTCATCCGCAAGACACAGCCACGGGCCATCAAGCCCACCGGCCGGAGTATGCACCCAATGCTCAAACGGTGCGCCCTCGGACGCAATGACCGGCACGTAGAACATGCGCGCCGGGTCAATGCACTTGCTGTCAGCATCCCGCCCGAGCCCTCCGAGAATGCCCCGCATGACCTCAGACCACACATCGGCGGGGACTGGCTCCCGTAGTGGGAGAACCACCCGCAAGGCTGGAGCTGGTGGGCGTCCGTCGGGGCACCGCTTGGTAGGCGGTCGCCCTTGCATGTGCGAGTACGACGTGTGCCCGATGTGCACCCACCCGCTCCACCGCTCGCGTGCCACCGCCGCCGGGGTGCCGTCGTCGTAGTCGAGGACAAGCCAGTGCACCTCCTCGACATTGCGGGACGCCCGCGTGGTGCCCTCTCGGTAGCGGACCGGCGACCATAGCGGCACGGTGCGCTCACGCTCCTGCCGCGACGGACAGACAGCCGCGCGTCCGAGCCGCGCGGCGATGGCCTCGACGGTGACATCCCGGCCCATCGGCTCGGTAGCAGACAGGCGGCGGAACATAGTGAGGTGTAGTGCGCTCACGGCGCCACCACACGGTGGACGTTGCGAAGGTCCCACACCGGAATCCCGTGCTCCTGTGCCGTCCGAACCATGTCTGCGGTCCCGCGCTGCCCCGGAAACGCGACACATCCGACAGCGCCGAGCGATGCCATGTGTCGATTACGCAGGGGTCCTGCTCGCTTGCCGTGCGTTTTCCAGTCTGCCCGGTGACGTTCAAATGTGATCGACTCTGGGTCGCCACCATTGTCCTCTTCAACAGCGTTGATGAGGTCTGCCATGTTTTCTGCTGTCTGGTCCGCACCTCGGCAGTTGCCATGCACCAGCACGAACGGCCCGTGTTTGCGCAGCAACGCCCACAATGCCCGCTCAATGACCACGCGGTTCGTATACTGGCGACCACCGCAGACGATGATTCTTGGTCTACTCACTTCGCGCCCCCTGGAGTCCAGCCGCGCCGGAGTCCGTAGCGGTCCGCCTTCGCCTGCAACTTCGCCCGCGTGATAGCAATCGTCGCCTCGCCCTTCGTCTTCGGATGCGGCAGGTCGTAGCGGTCGAGCATGTCGCGCTGGGCGTCGGTGACTGGGCCACGACGCCATCCGGCGTCTGCACTCGCAAGTGCGCGGGCCTCTTTCGCGCCATCGCCAGCACGGCGCACGACATCCCGCACCAGGAGCTCCGCGATGTCCATCGCCACCGGCGCCGACGTCAGCGGGGTGACCTTGCGACCGCGAAACGCAATCCGCGCGAGCCATCGACACCCGCCGGTCTCGGCTGGGATGCTGAACAGCGAGCCATGCTTTCCGATGTCGACTGCGTGCACCCCGTCGCGAAGCACCACCCACGCCACCTGCCACGGCTCGTCCGTGATGGGCCGTGCCACGCGCACCGCATGGTAGACCGACCAGTCCTTGCCCCGCCCCACCTCGGCGATGACTTCCGGGCGCCTGTTTTCCTCGGTGCTGTCGCGCTCCACCCATGCCCCGACGGGACGCCCCCCGATGGAACGCGTGTAGGGCCCTCGGATGCGAACCATTCCGCGCCACGGCTCATCGTCTGCCATCGGGTCGACAGGCGGCCATCGTTCGATGATGTCGGCCGTCCATAGCGACCGCTCGGGCGCCACAATGAACGGTGTCTCAATGTCTGCCGACGCGCAGATGGATAGGTCCGCGTCCGACTTAGACCGGCCGTCGACCTCCGCGTCTCCGATGTCGAGCACCGGCGCTTGCTCAAGGTCATGCACCTCGCTCGCCCCCAGGATGTCGACCACCTCAAAAGACGACTGGCCAGGGTACAGCCGAGCACCGCGCCCCACGATTTGCACATACAGCGCCTTGGAGCCGCATGGCCGGGCGAGGACAATGGTGTCGGCGATGGGTAGGTCTGTCCCCTCGGTGAGCACGTCGCAGTTGACGAGCACGCGCACATCGCCAGCCATGAATCCCTCGAGCAAATCCCGGCGCTCCGTCGCGGGCGTCTTCCCCGTGACCATCCCGACGCGTACCGACTCGGCGCATCTGGCCTCGATGGCTTCCACAGTCGCGCCGACTTGCGCCACCGATGCGCAGTACACGAGCACATGCCCGGAATGCTCGCGCAACCGCTCGACCACACAGTCTGCGGTGTGTTCGGCGATGCCCTCGTCCAGCAGCCGTTTTGCGGCTCGCTTGCTCACATCAGACGCGCCGTCGGCGTTGCACACATCCATGGCGTCCGCGAGCTCGGGGGACATCTCCATCGGCTCACGCACGAACACCGGGGGCAGCAGATACCCGGCCTCCATCGCTTGCGCGAGCGTGAAACAGTAGCTCGGAAAGGCGCCCCACATGGCGGCCAGCGCGACGTTATCGCCCCGCTGCGGGGTCGCCGTCAGCCCGATGACGTGACAGCCACCGGCTCCGGTGTCGCCGTCTGCGCCGACCAGTTGCAGCGCCGTTTCGTACCACTTGGAGCCCGGCGCGTAGTGGTGCGCCTCATCAATGACGACCAGCCCCGGTGCGCCGTGCACGAGGTAGCCCCCGCCGCGGTGCGCCATGGTCTGCACGGACGAAAACACCACCTGCCGGTCTGTCTCGTTTCGCGGCCCCTTCACGATGCCGGCCACCTCGGCAACCGCCTCAAAGTGCGCGACCGTTTGCACCGTGGCGTATGGCTGAGTGACGAGCTCTTCGCGGTGGGCAAGCCACAGGCAGCGCACCCCATTGGAGACCGCGCGCCGGACCGCCTCGAGGGCTGTGATGGTCTTCCCGACGCCCGTGGGGAGAATCACCAGCGCTCGCTTGTCGCCGCCGTCGATGTTTCGCCAGTGCTGCCGGATGCCGTCAAGCGCGGCAACCTGCACGGGCCGGAGCGCAAACGAGCGCACCAATCCATCGCCCCCACCGGGGCTATCCTTGTCCATGTCGTCTCCGTTGTCGTGAATCCGTCGCCGCACCCACACCCCGCCCGGAGCTACCGGACGGGGGGCCTCCGAAGAGACCGGGGGACAACGGAAGACCATGAGGTCAATACCTGCATACCAGACGCGGCCCCGGTGTGCAATCAGGCCGGCTCAACCATGAGCACCATGCCGCACGCCTCCACAATGTCCACCGGCGGCGAGACCTCCGATGTGACCTTGGCGAGCACATCAAGCGGCACGGTACGCGCCCCGGACCGGTAGGCATAGACCGTGGACAACGGCGCCCCGGTACGCTCCGCGATGAACGCGGGGGAGTAGCAGCGAAGGCAGGTCACGCGGTCGGGCCATGCGGCCAGAACGTGGAGAGACTTGGGGGGAGGGCCGTCGTACATGTGGTAATCCGTGTGAGGGTTCACCGCGAAAGCCCCGTCCGATTGCTCGGTACGGGGCGAGGCGAGTGGCCGGTGCAGGTCAGTCGGCGTGCATCTTCTGATAGCGAAAGGAGGACACAAGACCGAAGCGGCCATCAACCAAGGCCCACCGCTCGCCGTAGATACGGCCATAGACTTTCGTGACATCTCCAACAGGCCAGCCGATTGCTCTGGCGGCACTCTGGGCCGATTTCTTTGTCGGAAAGGTTGCTGTGTTGCCCATGTCAGGGCCAGGGAGCGGAATACCGTGTGCGAAGCATGTGCGAGGATGCCAATCAGCAGGAGAAACCCAATCGCACTCTGCCGCCTTGCGAGAAAAGTGCGTGGCTGCACTGTTGTTGCCGATGGATGCCGCGTTGATGGCTGCGTTCCGGTATGTGCGGTAAGTCGTGTCCATGTCGTTCTCCGTGGTGAAGTGCGGGAGCGTGGGGCGAGCCAGGAGGGTGGCGGCGCGGTCCCGGGCGGACTCGAGGGCGTCCGGGTTGGCCGTGGCGGCCAGGAGCCGGGCCAGGGCGCCCTGGAGCTCCTGGGCGGTCACGGGGGTGGTGGTGTCGGTCCTGTGCAAGGTGGCCCAGGTCGGGCCGGGGTGAAGGGTCAGTCGCGGGGGTGGGCGGCGCCCTCGTCGTCGGCCAGGCCCAGGGCCTCGAGGCCCAGGCGGATCGCCTCGGCCGGGGAGTCCTGGGGAGGACAGAGATCGGCGCCATCGTTCGTGTCGAAGGTGAGCCAGCGGCCGTCGACGCGGGCCAGCTCGAGATCGGGGAGCTCGGGGGACGTGGCCCCGCTCCCGTTCTGGTGGGGGTGCCACCCGGAGGGGAGGCCGGGGATCGGGGTCGGGGCGCGGCGGGCGGTGAACATGGTGGGGCTCCGGGTGGGGGTGGGCCGGCCCGGGCGGCGCCCGGGCGGCGGGGTCGTTGTTGTCGGCCGCCGGCTCCCCCGGCGACACAAACAGTATAGAAGCGCGACACAAAATGTGCAACGACTTTCTGCACAAAATGTGGAGAAACCTTCAGAACACCCCCTCCACCGACGCCCCGGCCTCCACCGCCCGGCGCACCCACTGCCACAACCGCCCCTCCCCAGACGCCCGGAGGTCGAGCGCGTGGACAGCCCCCTCGGCGGTCTCGACCTGCACCCCGGTGCACCCGCCCATGACGCGCGCCTCGCTCCAGTCGAGGTCTCCAGGCCGGTACACCTCGCACCGCGGCCCGGTCGGGTACTCGACACGCACGGACACCCACCCCCGCCCGATGGACAGGAGCGACACAGGACGGTGGCCGTACTGCGCCGAAAGCCGGAGCGAGGCCCACGGGCGCACCTCGACTTGCCGGGCTTTCCATCTGGCCCAATAGGGCGCCGCATCACGAGCGGTCATCTGTCCTCCGTCGTCTTCGCATCCGTCCATCAGCGGGGCTGCCGCCGGTCCTCCCAAGCACCCCGCGAGCCGATGCCGGGGTCCGCTGAAGTCGGTCGGCCGCGTCTTGGATGCTCCCGAGCTCCACCAGGAGCGCGCGGAGTCGCCGGACTTCTGCTGCTGTCCACGGTCGCCGGGTCATCGCCCACCTCCGAATAGCGCGACCTGTCTCCGCTCCGACTGCGGCACCACGCACGCGGGAGACATCCACAGCCGTTCTCGGGTCTGTTGCCCCCCGCCGCTTCCCGCGACATTCCCCATGCCGCCCTTCAAGAACCCCGATTTGTACCACGGCACGCACCGCCACCCGTGCCGCTCGTGCAGGATGTTGTGTTCGCCCTCGTACCCGGCGAGCACGATGCGGACGTTCTCACGAGTGCCCCACTCGACGCACCATCGTTGGACGTCCATCGCCACGGTGTCTCCGTTGTCGTGCGTGTAGAGGTCTGCTGTCCGGTTGTTGTCGACCAGATACGGAGGGTCCAAGAACACGCCAGCGGGCCCCTTCCCGGACCGGACGGGCAACGTGAGCACCGCGCCGGACGTGCACGCCCGCTTCCAGTCTCCGTTGAGGACGCGCACATGCCGCAATCGAGCGGACAGGAACCGGAACCACCGCCGCAGCTCGGGCATCGTCATCGGGTGGTAGTCGCCGACCCCCGGCTCTCGGGCCTGCGGCCGGTTCACGCCCATGCCGTCGTTGCCGATGTGGGGAAGCTGGCGCGAGACCCCCGGCTCTCGGGCCTGCGGCCGGTTCACGCCCCGGCCGTCGTTGCCGATGTGGGGAAGCTGGCGCGAGACCCCCGGCCTCTTCTGCGCCTTTGGCCGCCGCCGGATGGTGCCGTCATCGCCGACAATCCACGGGCCCGAGCCCGAGCACCATCCCGAGCCAATCCAGCACGATTGACCCCAGGCCCACCACCCCGCCATCACAGGGTCATGGTACAGCGGGTCAGCCATCAGGCGTTCAAGGCTCCGCGACTCACGCCACCGCAGTAGCGCCAAGTGCCGCGCGTGCACGTCGGCCTCACACACCGGCCACGAGGCCGCATCCGCCATCGCATCCGGCGCCATCTGCATAGACCGCCACGCATTGCACAGTAGGCCGTCCATGTCGTTAACCGTTTCGCTGTAGTACGTGCGGTTACACGGATGCGGACGCCGAAGCAAAACCGCGAGCGAACCCGCAAACGGTTCGGAGTAGTGCGCGACATCGCCGAGCGCCTCCCATACGATAGGCGCAGCATCAGCCTTCCCGCCGAACCAGGGCCACGGCGTTTTCTCAAGGTTGGTCAAGCTCATCGGCGCACCACCGACCACACGAGCGCCCCCACGGCCAAACCGCCCACCCACACCGACCCGGCACACCCTGCGCCGCACATGGACGAAATCGCGGCCCCGGTGGCCTGCTCGGGCATGTTCGGGTCGATGTCTGCCGCCCCGGCCCACGTCCACGCGAGCCACGCGCCGATGCACGCGGCGGTCCAGCCGAGCACCCCGAGGATGCGGATTGCTTGCGAGGTCATTCGGCCTCCTTTCGGCCAGATTCGGCCATTTCGTGATTAGTCATCGGCCAACCTCCAACAGATTTCGCCTTCGGTGTCTTCGTAGACGGTCGCCAGCACGACCGGCTCGGCGGTACACGCGTCAACCACCCAATCGTGCCGCTCATCCATCGAGCCCGCAGCGTGGTACCCGTCGGGATTGTGCCACTTGAATGTACAGCCGCTCCAGACGTGGACGGTGTAGTCTCCGGGCTCGTTCCACCCAGCGTCAACGTCGCCACAGAACGAGTCCAGCGCCGCGGCCACCGCTTCCATGCGGGTCGAGCCGTCGAAGCTCGTTTCTTCGTCCTCGACGCGGGCCACCCACGGGCCGTGTGTTTCGACGTCAATCATCCCACACCCCCGGACATCCACAGCCACATCGTAGCGACGATGATGACGAGACCGGCGAGGTCCTCGAGCATTTGCCGTGCGGTCATCCCTCACCTCCCGGTCCAACAGTCTGAGATTCTTGGACGGTTGCGCGCCACGCAGGACACGGTGGAGCGTCTCGCGGCGGCATGGACGGGGGCACGCCGGACGCATCGGGCGCGACGTGTTGCTCTACCCACTCGCCCACATCGAGCGACCATGAGGCGCCGCAGACGTGGTGCTCTCGTCGAGTACCGCCGTGCACGGGAATGTCGTGCTGGCATGTCCAGCAGTTGCGCGCGTTCATTGGGAACCCCCAGGCCACCGCCCGAGGGCAGCGGCGGCGGCGATGCAGGCGCGGCCAACGGATGGACCTTCACCAATCAACGTCGGCCACGAGCCAATCGAGACCCATTCGTCCTTGCTGGTAGCCACTGCGTATCCGACGCCCAGCAGCGCCAACAGACACCCGGCGGTCGCGGGGTCGTCGGGGTCGGGCGGGTAGAGGTCCATCTCGTCTGGTAGGATTTTGTGCCGAGCAATGAAGCAGCTTCCGTCAGTGTAGACGTGCAGCACGCGCCCGCATCCCACTGCGATCGCCCCACACATCCACCGAAAATCCGGAATCAGCTTCGCAAGCCGCCCCCACTCCTCGGCCGGCGCATCTGCCGCCGGAATCGTGTACGCGCTCATCCCACACCCCCGGACATCCACAGCCACATGACTGCGGCGATGATGACGATGCCTGCACCGTCCTCGAGCA
>Ga0180437_10003783_pt1 | contig 22163 bp, 23 predicted proteins | sample SS_ome_4_FD_132410 | JGI IMG/M metagenome (GOLD analysis project Ga0180437, IMG submission 132410) | Hypersaline lake sediment archaeal communities from the Salton Sea, California, USA - SS_3_D_1 metaG | ecosystem: Environmental > Aquatic > Non-marine Saline and Alkaline > Hypersaline >...
AAGGGATCGGGGGCGCGCGGCGTAAGACGCACCGCGCTTCGTCGATGCCCTGCCCCGCGGGGCCGGCGGCTGATCCGTGTGCGGCCGTAGGGCCGCTACTGGGCACTCGACGGGCGAACCTGGCCAGGCCCGGGAGGGAGCAACCTAAGTCCGAACGTTCGGCGCTCGCGGGAAACCGGGGCGGAGAAGCGCATGCGGCACTGCTCCGCGTCAACCCGTGAACGGAGAGGGGGCTGCCGCTGCACCTAGGCTTCTACTAGCTGCCCCGAGTCCAGGTGCCAGTGGTGTGGGAACTCGCCGCTCAGCGCCTCGACGTGGCTTATGACTATCACCTGGTCGAAGTACCTGCACAGCTCCTCCCTCAGCAGCGTCATGAAGCCTGTGCGCCTCTGGGCGTCGAAGCCGCTCAGCGGCTCGTCCAGGAAGATGAACCCGGGTCGGGCGCCCCTGGTGGAGGGGATGGTGCTGATGGCGAAGGAGAGGCGGAGGGCTAGGCTGAACTGGTCCTGGGTGGCTCCGCTGAACACTCCTTTGCCGCGCCAGTGCTTTGCCTGTCTATCGTAGACCTCTATGACGTACCGCTCCTCGTCGATCCTCGCCATGCTGTACCTGTTGTCTGTGAGGGCTGGGAGGAACTGCATCATGTGCTTCTCGACGTTCTGCTTGACGCCCGACATTATGGTGTCCCTGGTTGCGTCGAGGAGCTTGACGGCGCGGCGCATGGCCTCCAACCTGAACGCCTCGTCGGCGCTCGTCTCCTGCAGCTCGGGGTACTCCTCCTTCAGCCGACGGGTCTGCGTCATGGTCGCCTCGGCCTCCTCTATGTCGTTGACCCTCTCCAGGTGGTCCTGTTCGAGCCTCGACGACTCCTGCAGCATCTTCTGGTGCTCCGCCTCTATCTCCGGCTCCTGCTTTAGCGCTACGCCGTGTTCGTTCTCCAACGCGTCAACCTTTTCCCTGCTTTGTCTAACCACGTTGCTGAGCCTCTCCATGGATCGCAGGGTCTCGTCGAGGCTGCGCTTGAGCCCCGGTATTTGTGCCGCCGCCTCCTTGTTGGACTCGAGCCTCGTCTCCAGCTCTGTGACCTTCCTGCAGGCTGCCTCGTTTTCGCGTCTGATCTCCGCCTCGGCGGCGGTGGAGACCCCCGTCTCTTCCTGTTTCTCTGCTATCCGCTGGTTGAGGCTGCTCAAGGCGTCGAGGTGGGACTTCATCGCCGCCTCGAGCTCGCCTAGATTGGCTTTCCTCTCCTCGTACGTGCCCGCCGTGATGCCGTAGTTCTCCACGTCGGCCCTCAGCTTGGTCAGGGTCTGCATGTCCTTCTGGACGGCGTCGCGCAGCGCATCTATGGACGAGGGGTCTCCGAGGCTTACCTGTGACTGGTAGTCCCGCGGCCTTTCAGGCAGGTTCCTAACCGCGTCTACGAGCCCCGACTCTTCCTCGTTCACCTTCGCCTCTTGCTTGGCCATGCTTTCACTCATGTCGTCGATCTGGCTCTGGTACTCGGTTATTCTCGCCATTTCCCCGAGCATGGTGTCTCTCTCGGCTTGAACGGCGTCGAGCTCCCCGTCTATCCGTTGCACGTTGTTCGTGAAGTAAAGGTAGGCCCCGGCCACGGCGACGAAACCAAGTACGTACAGCAGCTGGCTGACCATGTACCCGGCCATCACGCCGATGAAGCCGGCGATGATCATCATGACGCCGTACCGCTGCTGTCTTCGAGCCTTCTCCTTGGCCTCCCCCAGATCCTTTCTCCGCCTCTCAAGGCTTTCCACCTTCTCCTTTGCTTCCTCCAGAGAGGCCAGCCTTGCCTCCGTCTCTTCCTTCAACCCATGAACCTGCTCGGCCTGCCGCCTTGCTTCAGCGAGCCTCTGGGCCGCCCCCGATATCTCCGCTAGCAGCCTCTGGGCTTCCTCGGCTGGCAGGTAATCCTCCAGCTGGGCGTCGAGCTCCTCGACTCTCCTCTTTGCTTCCTCCGCCGCAGATAGGGCCCTCGACGCCTCCTCCACCCTGATGGCGTCTTTATCCACCCGGGTTTTCTGCTCGGCTTTCTCTTTCTCTAGCTCCAGCAGCTCCTCTAGGACGGCTATCTTCCTCTCTGTCTCTCTGCGTCTCTCCTCCGCCTCTGGCAGCTCCTGCTCCAGCTCATTGACGGCTGCCTCCGCTCTCTCCGCCCTCTCTAGGCTCGCCTTGATCTGTTCCCTTTTTTCCTCCTGTCCCTCAAGGCGTGCCTTGTTCTCGTCTATGGATGTCTTGAGCTCCCGCATCTCGGTTAACGCCTTGAGCAAAGTGCTCAGACGGGTGAGGCTCTCGGCGACCACGCTCTGCTCCTTCTCTATCTCGCGTTGCCGGTTCTCCGCTTCCAGTTTCCTCTTCTCGGCGGCGTCATAGTCCTCCGCCGCCTTCTTCGCCTCCTGCAGCCTCAGCCCCGTCTGGCTGTGGGCGAGTTCGAGCTCGCGCCGGTCCTTCCTCAGGCTGTCCCGGGCGTCCACGAACGCCTCCAGGTTCAGGAGGCTGCTCATGGCTTTGATGCGTTCCTGTTTGGTCGAGGCCTCCAGCTTCCCCAGCTCCTTCTGCTCGACGAGGCAGCTGTTGAGGAGGGCGTCGCTGTCGATGCCGTGGAGTATCTCGAGTATGTGGTCGTTGACGTCTCGGGCCCCCGACGTGACCCTGCTCAACCCCCCGTCGTTTCTCCTCTCGCTGAGGATGTGGGTGTTGGCGCCCCGTTTCCTGATCTCGCGGCGGACCATGTACACTTTGTCGTCGATGCCAAACTCCAGCTCCACGACCGCCTCGCCTCGCCCGTAGTTGATTATGTCTTCGTTGCTGGCCCGCTTCGTGGGGCGAAGCGGGTAGCCGTAGAGGGCGTAGTGGATGGCCTCCAGGACGGTGGACTTGCCGCTCTCGTTGCGCCCGTGTATCAGGAGCCTGCCGTCGGGGAACTCCAGCCTCTCGGGGAGGTCGAGGCGCTTGAAACCGGCGACCTTCAGCGACTTTATCTTGAACACGTCACTCGCCCCTGTGTTTCTCGTAGTAGCTCAGGGCGTACTCGGCCGCCCTGGACCAGAGGTCGCGCTCTCTGTCTGCGGCGCCTTCCCTGAACCTCTTGGCCACTGATTCAAGCTCCTTTCTCGGGTTGAGTCCCTCCGTGGGGGTGAACTCCACTCCCTTCACCACCGGCCTGATCTGGTCCACGTACTCGAAGTAGAAGTTCTGTCCGCTGCCCCTGTCGAATACGGCTGGGAAGTCGATGAGGGTGTAGTGATCGAAGGGCGTCTCTCCCTCCAGCACCAGCTGCAGCAGGCCGTCTCGGTTCGAGGCGGCGTCGATCATCCGCATTATCGCCTCTGTGGGGTCGTCGGGGTCCATGGTGCTGGTGTGAACCCTCACCTGGCTCATGGGCTGGGCCTCCGTCTGTACATACTCGACCTGTATATTCTCCGGGGAAAGCTCGGCGACGCAGAAACCCGTCCGCTTGCCGCACTCCCCGAAGTTGTAGTGCTCCGTGGCGCCGGGGTAAAGTATCCTGCTGTCGCCGATCCTCGTGTCGATGTGCGCGTGGATGTGCCCCATGGCGAACAGTTGGATGTGGCTGTTCCTCTGCATGCTCTCCACCTTGATGACGGGCTCCTCCCAGAGGGGAGGCGCGATACGCTCGACGCTGTAGTGAAGCATGGCTATGTTCACGTCGCCTCCGCCGGGCACACGTCTGTCGGCTAACGGGTCCTCTCCGGCGGGGAGGTTCTTGTCGTAGCTCATCCCCGCGACGGATACCCTCGTGCCGTGGGCGTCTATGACGCGGTGCCCGAAGTCTTTCCTGTTCTCGAACACGGTGGCGAGGCCCGCCTCCCTGATGACGGCGTGGGGCGACGCCCCGTCCCGGGAGCTGCCTGGCGCCTCGTGGTTCCCCGCGATGATGAACGACTCGACGCCGGCGTCCTTGAGCTCCCTGTACGCCTCCACGACGCTGGCGCGGGGCGGGTTACGCGGGGTTATCTGGTCGAAGAGGTCGCCGGTGTTGATGTACAGGTCTGCCTCGTGCTCTATGGCGTAGTCCACCGTCTCCCTCCACGCCCGGCCTAGGCGGCGCCTCCTCTCCCCCAGACGTGAACCGAGCCTCTGGTTGTAGAGGTTCAGGTGGTTGTCTCCCGTTATGACTGCCTTCACCGGCAAGCTACCACCTCGTCTTGTACTCCTCGTCGGCTTCCTCTTCCGGCTTCATCTTCTCGGCCAGCTCGTAAGCCTTCAACGCGTCCCTGAGCGCCTCCTCCAGGTCTATGTCGCTTCCGCCTTCCCCGCTGGTGCGGCCTGAGACCTTTACCATTGTGGGCACCTTGGTTAGCTCGCCGACTATGACGGCCTCCCCCTTGTTGAGGCCGGGGAGGTCGTTGAACAGGTCCTCGCTGAGGCCCTCGCTGCTCCGCCGCACGGCGCTCATGTCCTCGGGGTTGGTGAGCCTCATGATTATCTGGCTGTTGCACTGGCTCAGGACGTTGCTGCTTATCTTGTTGGGCCTCTGGGTGACCACTAGAAGGAATATGCCGAACTTGCGGCCCTCCGCCGCTATACGTTCGATGGTGCCTAGGCTGCTTACGCTGCGGCTCCCCGCCCCGCTGCCGGGGGCGAAGTTATGGGCCTCCTCCAGCACGATGAACGCCGGGTGCTCGAGGCTGCCGGTGACGGCGCGGCTCCAAACATCGTCCAGCGTCTTCTGGACGATGTACTCCGAGACGTTTCTCTGAAGGCCCGCGAGGTCGATGACGCTCAGGCGTTTGGGCTTCGCCAGCTCATCAAGCGGGATATCCTGGCTCCCCCAAATCCTGTAGCTGAGGAGCCTGCGTATGTAGGTGGTGGCGCTCATGGCAGCCTTGGCCTTCCTGCCGTCTGTGGCGGGGTTCATCGCTATGCGTTCCAGTGCCTCGATGAGCTGCTGGGGGCCGTAGATGCCCTGGAGCCCGCCCAGGGCGTCCCCCACCGCCTCCCTGATGACTGCCCATCTGCCGCTTATCCCGGCGACGTCGCAGACCTCCCCAGCGTTCAGGCTGCTGAAGTCGATTGTGTAGGGCTCGACGCCGCCTATCTCCTGGTCGCTGTACCTCCTCCCCTTGAGCCCCGGCGGCCTGTAGACGACCACGTCGCCCGCTATGGCCGTGGCCCCGCCGTCCCGGGATTTCCTCATCATCACGTAGTCGCTGTTGGGGTCCAGGACGATGACGGTGGCGCCGAGGGGCACAAGCTTCTCCAGCATCAGGCCGACGAGGTACGACTTGCCGGCGCCGGTCTGGGCGATGACGGTGACGTGCTTCCCGAACCCGTTGGGGTCCAGGGCCACCCTGACCTCGTCCCGGGTTATGAGGTGGCCGATGGGGACCCCCCGGCGGATGTCCTTGGTGAAGAACCGTTCGAGCATGTCCGAGGGGGCGATCTTTACCTCGGTCCCCGGTATGGCGGCGCTCCTGGGCATCACCACCTCTCCGCGGCTGTCCATGTATCCCAGCACCTTGGCTGTGCCGAACACCTTGGTGGTTGCCGTGTACCGGCTTATGATGCTCTCCAGCTCCTCCAGGCTCAACGCGTCGCCGAGGACGTCCGACCTGTTGCTTATCCTGTTTACCTGGGCTAGCACGTCCACGTGTTTGAAGCCTATGCCCTCCCGCTCCTTCACTCCCTCGATGACGAGGTACTCGTGCTTGGGCGGGTAGCGGTCGAGGTCGCTTACGAACGCGAAGCCACCCGTGTCTGTCTCTCCTACAATGTACCCTGCCTTACCGTTGATCAATACGTGAACCTCCTGGTGCTCCTGTCGTACTCTATGGGGACGCCCATCTCCCTGCCTAGCACAGACTTGTAGACCGTGTCCACCGCCTTGGCGCTCAGCCGGACCTCCTTGTCCACTATGTATAGGAGGGCGTTGTATACGTCCCTTCCGCCGAACGCCGCGGTCACTTGCCTCGCGACGCCGTCGGCGTGCCTCCAGTCCACGAACTCGAAGGGGGTGACGTCGCTTATCTTCTTGTCGAGGCCGACGAGGCTGGCCGGGACGTCCACCCTCATGGGCTGGGCGTTCTCTCGGGGTATGACGTGGAACATTACGATGGCTGGGAACGAGGGGACCTTCCCTAGCACATCCTCGGCGAACCCGTGAAGCCGCCCCGGCACCCCTCCGAAGAGCCTCTTCCTGATGCTTCCCGGCGACCCGTACCTGTCCTTCACGCGGGGATCTACCCCGTACTCGCCCAGGAGAAGCGGCTCCGTGTACCCCGTCTCACCTGTCTTCCTTCGGTAGAGAAGCTCGACGTCCAGGAACCGTGTGTCGCGGCCCCTTCCGGGGAGCAACGCACGTGTCAAGGCCCTGGTCTTGCTGAACTTGCTCACGCCCACCACCATGATGCCTCGTTCGGCGCACTCCTCGTAGAGCGTCCACATGGCGTAGAGGAGCTCCAAGGGGAGATGGTGCCAGCCAGCTAGCCCGATCTCCCTTAACGCGTGAGTGTACCGGCCGTAGAGGTTTCCGTCTATGAGAACCACGCCGCCGTCAGGCACGTCCCCTATGTTGTCCAGTACTATCTCTATCTCCAGCAGCTCCCGCATGACCCTCTCGAAGTCGCTGGCGACGGTGTACTCGCTTATCCCTTTGACGGCCTCGAACCTGAGCATGGGCTTCCTGTAGCCTCCCGTGCCAAGCATCAGTGCCCTGACTATGAGGAAGTCTAGGCCGTTGGATAGGCTCCTGTAGGCGCTGCTGCTGTCCACGCTGAACTCCGGCTCGTAAACGTTCTCGGGCTCCGGGAGACGGCGCCATCTACGCTCAAGCTCTGCTCCTAGGAGTTCAACCTCCTCCTGAACCTTCTCGTCGAGCCCGAAGAGCCTGCTAAGCTGATCCCTCTTACGGTCCAGCTCGTCTACGAACTCTCCTATGAACTTCAATGTACGATCACCCCTCCCACGTTGGGGACATTATCCTTTAGCCTCGATTTATCAATTTATGAATATTAGTTGAGCGGGGACCCCGGTGAACGTGGCTACCTCGTCCTGGGCTTGTACTTCTTCTCCTTGTACTTGCCCGTGAGGCGCACGTGGGTGCCTTTCCTGGTTACGGCTGCCTCTATGCTCTCGTCCATCTTCTTGCATTCATCGGCCCACTCGCATTCCTCGCACTCGGGCTCGAAGCCATACATCCCTATACACTCGGGTCTCGGTCCCTTGGGCATATCAGAGATTTCGCTGAACCAATACGTAAAAACTTAACGGAAAAAAGGGGTTAGTTGGCTTCCCGGGCGGCCTCGATGAAGTCGCTCATCTTGAAGGGGTATAGGTTCGACAGTTCTCTGGCTTCCTCGGGCGGGACTCCGTCGGCGACCAGCTGCCGCCTGAACTCGCTCCGCGCCCGCTTGTAGCCTCTGCTCCACTGATAAGCGTAGCCTGGGACCCTTAACATGAGCCCGAAGGCCTTCCATGCGGCTCGCAGGCTCATCGGGGTCATCGGTCTAATCCTCGGGGTCGTTGTAGTGGGCCCCTATGCGGGCGTCCTTCATCAAGCCCTTCCAGTTGGTGACCGTGGCCATGTACTCGCGGGTCATGGCCATGGCGTCCTCCTCGGGGATGCCGTTCTCGATGAGGGTCTTCCTGAACTCGGCGATGCTCTTCGCCATGTTCTGCGCCGCCTCCGGGCTGAAGAACGAGTCGATGATGCCCCTTATCATCTTGGGCACCTTCTCGCTCACCATGTCCAGCATCTCGGCGACGTCCTCGGGGCTCTCCACGAAGTCGTTGTGTCTTCTTCTACGTTCACTCACGTTGTTTCACGAGTATAGCTAGGGGTGATCAACCGATATAGGCGATCTGGGAAAAAGTGATCAAAAGGTGATCAATGGGGTTCAGGATAACGATATATCTGGTGAACCCCTGTCCTTTATTGATGGTCGCTGAGGCTCTAGCCTACTTCACGTCGATATACACCTGGATAGACGATAACACGGCTTCCATAATCACGTCCCTTGTCTCGCTGGTTCTACTCGTCGTCGTGCACCGTGTGCTCACCCACGAGATAACCCAGCTTAGAAAGAACGATCTGCTTGACGTCAACTCGGCTTTCCTGCTTAAGAGAATGATCAAGTGGACCGCCTACATAGTGGGCTTCGTGGTGGTCTTCAACCTGCTGGGCGTCAGGGTGGACTTCTTCGTGGGGCTATGGGTCCTCGCCGGCGGCACCATCATCGGGTTCGCGTCCATGAACACCATAGGTAACGCCATAGCCGGCATCATAATCATGGTTAGCCGCCCCTTCAAGATCAGGGACCGCCTCGTCTTCCAGGACAGATTCGTCGAGGTAGAGGACGTGGACCTCATCTACACGAGGATGAGAACATTGGATAACATAGTTATCTCTGTACCGAACCAGATGCTGCTGGACACCGTCATCGAGAACCAGAGCGTCTACGACTACGTGAGGCGCCGCTGCGTCTTGACGATGGACTACAGCGTGGATCCACAACGCGTCAAGGAGATGCTCATCTCCGCCGTTTCCTCGGTGGAGGGACTAGCCGAGACGCCTGCGCCATATGTATGGGTCACGGACCTCGGCAACTTCGCGATGGAGTACACGTTGTTCTACTTCATCACGGACACGAGGAGAACCATAGAGCTTGACTCCAGGGTCCGTGATGCAGTGTACACAGCGTTTACGGAGGCAGGCATCGACTTGAGCACGCCGAACCTGATAAGGTCGCTCAAGTAGCCTATTTAAACAAACAAATTCAAGGAAAACTCAAATCAGATGTATTTACACGTTAATTTTTAATCTATAAGATAAATTCTATAAATTGAATCAAGGAATGCACATACATATAAACAAATTACATATAAACAACAAAAAGACCATGAAGACGACTCCCTTTTTCCCTGTTTAATTTTAAGAAGCCGTTAATTGCCACCTGTTTTCTCTGCAATATGCCTGTTAAGGCTAAACGGAGTGATGTAAAGATGCCTATATGCGCAATCTGTGGCGAGGAAGTCGACCACGTCACCAAGTGCAAGATGTGCGGAGAAAAGTTCTGCGCCGACTGTGGAGAACCCGACGAGAAGCTCTGCATCTACTGCCTTGACGACGACGAGGAGTACGACGAAGACGAAGAATGGGACGAAGACGAGGACTGGGACGAAGAAGAGTAACCTCCCCAGATAACACGCCATTTTTAAACCACATTCTTTTCAACTTTCAAACTGCTTAAACAAAACTTGCGCGGGGCCCCTGAGCGGCATCCGGCTCATCGAATAAACCTTTATTTTACGCGATTCCTGGAGTTTAACCTAGCCTAAAATGGTGAATTTAATGGAAGAAACAAAAACACCTAAACTACCCCTCATCGGGGAAAAGGCACCTGAATTCGAGGCACCAACCACACAGGGAAACCTCAAACTAAGCGACTACAAGGGCAGCTGGCTGATCCTGTTCAGCCACCCAGCCGACTTCACGCCCGTATGCACAACGGAGTTCATGGCCTTCGCCGAGATATACCTGGAGCTACAGAAAAGAAACACCGAGCTACTGGGGCTCAGCGTCGATAGCACATCAAGCCACATAGCCTGGGTCAGAAACGTCGAGGAAAAGATGGGCGTCAAGATACCCTTCCCAATAATAGCTGACCTCAACAAAGAAGTATCAACTCTATACGGCATGATACACCCGGCGCAGAGCAAGACCGAGACAGTCAGAACGGTATTCATAATCGACCCGGAGGGAACGCTCAGAACCATACTCTACTACCCGCTGACCACTGGACGTAACATGCAGGAGATACTCAGGATCATCGACGCCCTCCAGACCACGGACGAGCACAAGGTGGCTACTCCGGCGAACTGGAAGCCCGGTGACCCGGTTGTCGTGCCGCCGCCCAAAACAGCCGAGCAGGCGGAGGAACGCGTCAAGGAAGGCTACGACTGCAAAGACTGGTACCTCTGCTTCAAGAAGCTGTGATGGCGATGCCGTGCGTGTCCCCTGACGGGAAGCCGACCACAAGCGGCATGGCTACCCTGGAAGCGATAAAGGAGGGGGCGTCGACCCCGAAAGCGATAAGCGACGCCACTGGTCAGCCGCTGTTCCGGGTGAGGAGCGGGCTGCGGGAGCTCGTAGGCGCTGGCTTCGTGGAGCTGTATGACGGCAGCTACCTACTCACTCCTAACGGGGAGAGCGTTCTTTAACCAAATCACCCTTTTTGTTTCAGATTTATCGATGGATTTACATAATAATTAATTTGTACGCCTGTCTTCTCTGCAACGTTTTTGAAGGATCGACCGAGTAGGGCGAACACCCTGGGTAGCGGTCCAATTGAGTGTTTCTCCCATGGATACAATGTATATATCTCGGATGATGCGGGAACAATCAAGCTTTTAACATCTACCACGCCACAGTCGATCAAAACGGTCCCTCAGCCGGGACACGGTATGGTAGGCGTCCAGCGGTCGGCCTCCTTGAATCTTGGCGTGCTCGGCTCCCTCAATTATCCCTAGAAGCCCTTCGCGGAACCGCTCCGTCGTGAAATCACCGGATCGTCTCACCGAGTTCATTCTCAACCTTTCCCGCACCTCGTCATCTGACAGCACGTCTGCTATGCGCTCGGCGGCCTCCCTGCCGGTCGTGTAGCCGTATCCGGATTCGCCGTCCTCTGCTCCGAGTATGTCGTGCCATGGCCCCCCGTTCCGGTAGACCACCGGGACGCAGCCTGCGCTCATGGCCTCCAGCACGGCCATCCCGAAGGCCTCGTTGGGCTGCGTCGAGAGGTAGACTGACGACTCCTTCATGAGTCCGACGATCTCATCTCTACGAGGGTTTGGGTAAAGATCGACGTACCTGCTGCGCAGCGTGGACATGACCCGGGAGGACTGGGGCGTGGTGCCTCCGGCTACGCTAAACCTGACTCCACGGATGTGCCGGAGCACCTCGTTTATTACCCTCAGGTTCTTCTCGGGTGTCAACCTGCAGACTGTCAAAACTCTTCCGTTCTTGGGCTCGAACCTGTAGGGTATGGGGTCTATTGGGGGGTGGAGGACCGTCGGCTCCGACCCGAACACGTCGCGGATTTGGCGCGCGTTGTAGGAGGAGTTAGTGACGAGGACGGGGGATAGGCGTTCAAGCAGTTTATCCTGCAGGCGCCTGTAGGCTTCCCCTGCGATCTCCCACAGCGGGACCCTGTAGGGGTTGCCGTCCACGGAGGCTAAAGGCTGGCTGTGTATATACGAGATGTCGCTTATGAAGGGGTACACCTCCCCGTAGTTGTTGAAGGTCAAAACGTCTTCGGTCTGGGCGTAGTAGAGCAGCCAGAGGTAGAGGGCTGAGCACCTGACCCAGCTACCCAGGCCTGAAGGGCTTAAAGCCCCTTCCTGTATAAAGTACTCCTTGTCGGGCCTCGCCACGTCTCCCCAGTTAGCCTCGATGTGCGGCCACTGGGGCTCGTCCAGCGTGTAGAGTGCCACGGAGTATCCGCTCTCGTTCAGCGCAGCGATGGCCTCAAGGCACATCTTCTCGGCCCCTCCTGACCTGTTCAGCGAGGGATGGATAACGGTGACACTCATTCACGTGAAGGGGGGAAAGAGACGAGGCTTATGGTCTCTGTGACCGGGTAAGCTTGTCCGCTGTCCCTTATTTTTGATAACTCTTATCTCGGCGGGTCCCGCTGATGTCTTGAAATGGCTTACTCCGACGACACTGAGGGAGAGATAATCGTCCCGGAGAAGTGGTACGAGAAGCTACCGCGCCCGGCGTGGAGCGGCTACGAGAAGCTGGATCAGCCTGACGGCTGGTTCGAGGTCTACCTGCTTACGGATACTGTGTACGCGATATACGAGGACGGCCAGTTCGAGGAGGTGATCAGCTACCTGGTCCAGGGCGAAGATCGGGCGGCTCTAATAGACACGGGCAACGGCATAGGCGACATTAAGCGTCTCGTAGACGGGCTTACGGAGCTCCCTGTGATGGTTGTTAACACTCACACCCACGGCGACCACATCGGTGGGAACCACCAGTTCAGCGAGGCGGCGGTCTACGACTCCGGTTTCAGCAGAGAGAACGCTAAACATGGTAGGTCTAGGGAGCAGATGGGCCACTACCTGGACGGCGACATGGTGTGGAAGCCGTTCCCACCCTACTTTGACAGGGACGGCTGGAGGATACACCCCTTCAGCGTCACCCGGTGGCTGAGAGACGGCGACGTCGTCGACCTCGGCGGCAGAGAGCTCGAGATTATACACACGCCGGGGCACAGCCCGGACAGCGTCTGCCTCCTCGACCGGGCGAACCGGGTCTTCTGGACCGGCGACACCTTCTACCCGGCGCCTATATACGTCTACTCTCCCACCACCAGCCTGGACCAGTTCATAGACAGCTTCTCCAAGATGGCGGGGCTCTTACCAGACGTCGACTGGGTCATGCCCAGCCACAACGAGCCCCGTGTGGAGAAGAGCCTCATCGGGGAGTGCCACGAGGCGGCTGTGAGCATCCGGGAAGGGACCGCCGGGCCATACGAGGTGGGGACGGCGAACGGCGTCAAGGTTCACCGTTACGACTACGACAGGTTCAGCCTCATAGTCGGGGCGGAGCAGCCCTAGCCGGGCTTTTCACCTGCCTCCTTCTCATCTTGTCTATCTCCGTATTTCTTCATTAACTCGGCGTACCTCGCGAGGATCAGGTTCCTGAGCCTGGACTCAAGGTATTGGCGCTCATTCCTCAGGGCCTTCTCCTGGTCCTTAAGCATCTCTATGCGCTCCTTTAGCTCCATCTGCTCCAGATCGGAGAACTCTTGAGCCAAGTCCACGGGTTCAGGCGACGCAGACAGCCGATATAAGAATACTGTTACCCACGGATAAACGTAGAGAACCTTTTAGACGGAGCCCTGCCATGCTTATACCATGCTGAAACAAGTCATCGAGATCATGGAGCTCCTTGACAGCGCCACAGTAGACGGGCACGCCGTGGAGCAGTATATGCGGGGGAGGGGGCTAGACGACGTCGAGGTGAAGACCATCCACGGGGAGAGGGGGTCCACAGACTTCGTCAAGATCAGGGTCACCGGGAAGGAGGGGAAAGCCTCTGGGGGAGACGCCCCCACGCTAGGCATCGTAGGTCGCCTCGGCGGCGTAGGGGCTCGTCCAGAGCAGATAGGGCTCGTGTCCGACGCCGACGGCGCGATAACAGCCTTATCCGTGGCACTGAAGCTGGCCGATATGCAAAGCAAAGGCGACAGGCTCCCGGGCGACGTCATTTTGGCTACTCACGTATGCCCTGACGCGCCCACCCAGCCCCACGAGCCGGTGCCCTTCATGGGCAGCCCCGTAGACATAGCCGCGATGAATAGGTATGAGGTCGACCCGGAGATGGACGCCCTGCTCAGCATAGACACCACGAAGGGGAACAGGGTCGCCAACTTCCGGGGGTTCGCCGTCACGCCGACAGCCAAAGAAGGCTGGGTGCTCAAGGTGAGCGACAGCCTTCTGGACATAATGGAGACGGTGACAGGGCGGCTACCACGCGTGTGCCCCATCACAACCCAGGACATTACTCCTTACGGCAACGGCTTGGACCACATAAACAGCATAATGCAGCCCGCTACAGCTACGGATAAGCCGGTCGTCGGGGTAGCGATAACCACCGAGGTGCCTGTGCCGGGGTGCGGCACGGGGGCCAGCCACCCCACAGACATCGAGACGGCGGCCAGGTTCTGCCTGGAGGTAGCTAAGGCTTACGGTAAAAGGGTCTGTAGGTTCTACGACGAGGGGGAGTGGGCCGAGATAGTGAAGCGCTACGGGGCTCTAAATCACCTTCAGACTCTGGGAAAGGGCGCCTGATCACTGCCCCTTTCTGCATCGATCCGGTAGTTTATATGCTGTAACGAACAAGACCAGATCGGTGTAAATGTACAGAAAGATTCTCGTGGCGTTCGATGGCTCCGAGCCGTCGAAGCACGCCCTTGACCACGCGGTGAGCATCGCGGACAAGTGGAAGTCAGAGCTGGTGATCCTCTCCGTTGTCCCGAGGGTGATGATGCCCGTGTTCCCGGACGAGGGATTCGGGGCCGCCCCCATTACGGCCGCCCAGGACATGAGCGAGTACCAGGAAAAGATGAAGGAGATATACGCGGGCAGCCTCAGGGAGGCCGAGGAGGACATCGAGGAGGCCTTCCCCGACCTCGTGGTTGTCACCAAGCTCATGGAGGGTAGGCCTTCAGCCATAGTTGTGGAGGAGGCGGAGGAGGAAAACATAGACCTCATAGTCATCGGGAGCAGGGGCATAGGCGGGATCACGGGATGGATACTGGGGAGCACGAGCCGTAGGGTCGTCGAGTCGTGCACGAAGCCCATACTCGTGGTGAAGTAGCCGCCGAGGGCAACCCTTTTTCTATCATAAGCAAATCTTAGAGGGTACCATGAAGCCACTGGACGCCCTTAGGAAGGCGGGTGAAATCGCCGCGAAGGTCAGAGAGACCGTTCTGCAAGAAATAGAGCCAGGCGTCAAGGTCTTGGATATCTGTGATAGGGCCGAGGAGATGATCAGGGGTCTCGGCGGCGGCATAGCCTTCCCGACAAACGTGGATATAAACAGCGTCGCCGCCCACTACGTGTCGCCGTTGGAAGACGACACACTGGTGCCGGAGAGGTCCCTCGTCAAGCTGGACGTGGGCGTCCACGTTGACGGGTACATCGCCGACACCGCGGCCACGGCGTGCTTCGACCCGGTTCTGGGGTACCTCGTGGAGGCAGCCGAGGCGGGTCTGGACGCCGCAGTAAAGACCATCAGGCCCGGGATAAGGGCCAGCGACGTGGGCGCCGCGATAGAGCAGGCGATAAAGGCTAGGGGGGCGAAGCCCATCAGCAACCTCACCGGCCACAAGCTGGCGAGGTACGTGGTCCATGCAGGCGCCAGCATCCCCAACGTCGGGGGCCGCGACCACCACCTGTTACAGGAGGGCGACGTCTACGCCATCGAGCCCTTCGCGGTGCCCAGCAACGCGGACGGCCTCGTGACTGATGGGCCTCCCAGCAACATATACAGGGTGCTGAAGAAGCACAGCCTGAGGGGAACCGCGAAGAGGATGCTGAAGCACGTACAGGCGGAGCACCGGACGCTTCCATTCGCGTCGAGGTGGGTGCTGAGGAGGTACCCGGGCCGGGAAGGCGTCTCTGCCTTCAAAGAGCTTCTCGACTCCAAGTGTATAATGAGCTACCCTCAGCTCGTGGAGAGGAGCAGGGCGATGGTGGCCCAGGCCGAGCACTCCGTCATATTGACGGAAGGCGGCTGCGAGGTAACGACGGCGTAGCTACTTCTTTTTCTCTTCCTTGCGGGTGTGGATGCTGGTTATCACCATGTTGCCCTCGCACCTGGTGCACGGCTCGTCGTTCTTGAAGATGTAGTCGCCTCTCTGGAACGCGCGGACCCGCTTAAGGTTACACTGGGGGCACTCCAGCGTCGTTATGACGTCGAACTTCTTGGGCTTCAGGGGGTCCTTCGAGGGGGGCTTGGGTCTGAAGAAGGCGTAGCCTATGGCTATGAACCCGCTTGTCCCTATGATCATGTACATGAAGGCTATCTCGATCTCCCCGTTGCCGTAGGCCTGGAACCCCATGTAGAGGCTCACCAGCGCCAACGCGCCGACTATGATCATGGCGGCGAGTGTGACCCAGTTCTGTGCCGCTCCACCCGCTATGGGCGTCGTGTCCCCACTCATCCGCTTCACTGTGCTACCCCCACCGTGTTTCCTATGCCGGCGACGAGGATCGTGTCGCCCTCCTTGCTGTAGTCAAGTATGAGTCCCTTGACCGACGAGACCGCCTTGTCTGTGGCCTCGAAGAGGGGCTCCACGAGGGGCGCGACGACATGCTCGATTCCCTGCTTGATGGCGACGGCGTGCATGGGGACCCCTTGCTCTACGGCGATCTGCTCCATCTTGTACTTCTCGACGCCTATGCCTCCGATGGCTGCGCCGACGCCCTCGGCGATCTCGCCGACTTCTTCACCCTCCAGCTTGCCGGCCGCGTCGACGGTGATGAGCATAGTCACTTTGCCTTTGTTCTCGTTGAGTATGTTGGTGACGGCGTCGCCGGGCTTGCCCACGCTCCCGCCGGGCCCCTTAGCCTTGGTCACTATCACGCGGCGGCCCTCGTACGTTATCTCTCCCGCGACCATCTCCTTGGCGACTTCCCTCGTCTCGGCTCCGTTCAGCAGCTTTGCCGCCACCAACGGGCCCACGCTGTCGCCGATGGGCATGCCGTCCCTGAAGGCCGTCAGGGCCGAGCTGTAGGCCTCGATCTGTTGAAGAATCATGGGCAGTATCATGTGGATCTGAATTATGATGTAGATGTTCATGGTCTTCTTGCCCAGGAGGTAGTAGTGCCGTATGACCTTGTAGAAGATGTTCAACGCCAGCGAAGCCTCCAGGAGGTTCTCTATGTTGTTCCTCTCGGAGGGCCCTGCGTTGGGGGCCATGACCTCGACCTCCTTCTCGAAGGTGAACTCGCGGACGTTGAGTATGCTGCCGAGCTTCCCCACTATCCCCGCAGGGTCCATGCTCACGGGCTCGATCATGAAGTGCTCCATGAAACGCTCCACCATGGGGGTCGGGTCCCTCTCAGGCTTCCCGATCTCTTTTATGGTCTCTATGGAGGTGGTCTTACCCTCGTCGCGGAGACCCTTGATCTTCCGCAGCGTCGTCTCTATCTGCCTGAGCATCGTCATGGCCTGGATGCGTTGGGCGTAGAACAGGTAGACGATGAAAGCGAAGCTGAAAAGCGTCTGTAGGATCATCCCGATCTCGCTATCAGACTGAAGCAGCGACATTAAATCACTGCAAGTCTTGACAGTGCAGCCGATATAAATGTTAGTATAAATAGGTGTACCCGTTCTTGGGGTGGGCTTTCCTATGTGAACTGGTTAAAGACCGCTTCATTTATTTTACCCTGATCCTCGAAGGATCTTTAGCATATTTTTTTAAACGAGTCTCAAAGATGTGTAAGAGATGTTCCGCTACGCAGCTAAACGCATAGTGAGGGGGCGGGGGCTCTTCCTGTCGCTTTTCCTCAGCGTGGCTCTAGCGGCGACCCTTTTCAGCGGCATACTCCAGGGTGCGGACGCCGTGGGGGCGGCGGTACTCGATCACACCCTCGAGTCCGCGTACGTCGACATCATAAGCAGCGTGCCGGACAAGAACGTCACCGAGAGCCATTACTTTGAGATCGACGATATCTTCGGCAAGGTAGAGGGCGTGGAGCGTGTAGATCATTTCATCAGGTGGAGGGTGGAGCTGCGGTCCCCCGAGATCAACGGCACCACCGAGGCGGTCTTGCTGGCTCTGCCGGACGACTCGTCGCTCTACGAGGGTATGTCCGTCGAGGGGCCCCTGGAGGACGGCGTGGTGTACGTCGACGCCTCCTCGGCTAACGCGACGCTCATCAGGGTCAGCGACCCCCTCACCCTCAGGTTCGAGACGTATATGCCGTATAACCCGCCGGGGTTCGAGTTCAGGTACCGCAACTACACCGTCGCCGGCTCGGTGGCTCTGGACGAGAGATCCTACGCGATAAGCGTGGGAAGGTACAACATCTACCTGAGGGACCTTATCCAGAGCAGCGAGTCGTTGAGCCGCAGACCGAGGTACAACATGATCCTCATGACCGAGGCCACCCTGGAGGAGCTCCTTGACCCCGTCTTCGCTGAGATGAGGAGGCCGGTCGACGACCAGACGACCCTGGCGCTTATAATGCTCGACCGGGAGACGCTCATCAACCCGTGGGACATCGATGGCTCGATGAACAGGCTGCAGGGCATTATTGACGACGTCAACACAGAGGGCGCCGAGTACATGTACATCCCACGAAGCTACCTGCAGGAGGTATTGAACACGGTCTCGCAGCTATCCAACCAGATGAAGACGAGCACCGTCCTGGTGGCTCTCCCGGTCTTCTTCTGCGCCTGGTACATAGGAATGACTGTGTCCGACGTGGTCTTCAACCTCAGGCGCAGGGAGATAGGGCTGTTGTTCACCAGGGGCATGACTCACAGGCAGGTGCTGTACATACTGGTCTTCGAGGGGCTCATCGTGAGCGCGCTGGCTGCGGTGGCCGGGGTTCTGGCTGGGGCGTCCGTCCTCGTGGTCGTCATCCCCGGGATGGGTTTCCTCGAGGTATTGAACAGCGTCAGCCCGTTTACTATGGGGGCCACCTTGCTGTTCAGCGCGACGCTGGCGTTGACGGCGGTCTACAGGCCCGCCCAGGAGGCAACCAGGGTCAACATAGTCGACGCTCTTAGGGAGCATGTGACGGCGGAGGAGGGGGTCGGCGAGTGGCAGACGGCTTTGGTGGCTTTCCTGCTTGGAGGGTACAAGATCGGGATGCGGCTTCTCGGGTATACGGTGAACATGTTCGAGCCTGCCAGCGGCAACCTGATAGTGACGCTGCTTTACAACACGTGGTGGGGGACGGATTATCTGCTGAGTTACATCGCCCCGATACTGCTATTCTGGGGCTTCGTCAAGCTGTTCCTGAGGTTCGTGCCCGGCTTCCATACCGCGCTGGGCGAGCTGGCGTCCCTCGTCGCAGGCGACGCGGCGAGGTTCTCCGCCATATGCTCGGGGAGGAACCTGAAGAGGGTCGCCGCCTCGACCTTCATGGTGGCGCTCATAACGAGCTATAGCGTCTCCGTGGTGGGTAACGTCGCCAGCACCAGCGACTTCATGGCGCAGGCCGTGAGGCACAGCGTCGGCGCCGACGCGTCTATGTGGCTCTTCGAGGGCGAGGACGTCGAGGGGCTCATGGCGAGGGTGTCCGAGATGCCGGGCGTCGCGGCGGTGGCGGAGGAGACCCACTTCACCCCGGTCTCGGCCTTCGGGAACACGCCCATCAGGGCCATTGACCCGCTTGAGTGGAGGAAGGCGGCCTACGCTGACCCCGGCTGGGCCGACCCGGAGGTGTTCGACGCCATGGCGGAGGACGAGTTCGCCGGCATCATGGAGAGAGGGGCGGCGGCGGTCGCTCAGGTCGACGTCGGCGACGTCTTCCTGGTGAAGCTGCAGTCCAAGCTGTACCCGATAACTGTCGTCGGCTTCTTCGGCAAGGAGCTCGGAGAGGCTTGGGCGCTTCAGAACCCCACCATCTACGTCAACGAGGGGTTCCTGGTGAACGTGAAGAAGAAGTTAATAGAGCAGAGGCGTCTGGTGGTGGAGCTCGCCGAGGATGTGGACCTGGAGGCGTTCAAGGCGGCGGCGGTGGCCATCGACAGGGACGTGGAGAGGGTTGACGTGACCGAGCTGGAGATGGAGAGGGCGCTGAACAACATCTACCTTGCGGGGCCGAGGCGGATAGAGGAGCTGGGCGCCTATCTCGCGGGGCTCGTGGCCAGCCTCGGCGTGGCTTTGATAGTCTCTACGCTTGTGAGGAGCCGGGTCAAGGAGCTCACGATAATGACCATCAGGGGGTACAGCCAGTCCCAGATGGCGTTGAGCCTGCTCTTCGAGAACCTGGGGATGGATGTTTTGGCGATGGCGCTGGGGGGAGCGGTGGGCTACGTCTCGCTGAAGGGGCAGGTGCAGCTTTTCAACCAGATGGTGGCGCTGCCCGTGGAGAGGCGTGTCATGTTCCCGTGGTCGGCGCAGGCGAGCCTTGCCGCGATAGCGGGGATGCTGCTCCTGGCCACGGTGGCGTCCGTTTTGGTGGCTGTCAGGAGGATATCCGTGTCGCCGGAGCTGAGGTTGGAGGAGTGAGTGTTGAGTAAGAGAAACGCGGTTGTCGTGAGGGATCTGATTAAGATCTACAGGCTCGGTCAGGTGGAGGTCCAGGCGTTGAGGGGCGTTAACATGAACGTCCGGAAGGGAGAGATGATCTCTCTAATTGGGCCCAGCGGCTCGGGTAAGTCCACGCTTTTGAACATCATGGGGGGCCTCGACAAGGCGACCGCCGGCAGCGTGAGGGTTTTCGACACGGATCTCACTAACCTTGGCCCAGGTGAGCTCGTGGGTTTCAGGCGGGGCACGGTGGGCCACATCTTTCAGAACATGAACCTGATTTCTTCGTTGACGGCGTTGGAGAACGTGGAGCTGCCCATGGCGGCGCTGGGGGTGAAGGCTGTGGAGAGGAGGAGGCGTTGCATGGAGCTCATCGATGTCGTGGGGCTTGGGGACCGTGTGGGTCATAAGCCTGGGGAGCTCAGCGGCGGCGAGCAGCAGAGGATTGCTTTGGCGGCGGCGCTGGCGAACGATCCGCCGCTGATACTGGCGGACGAGCCTACGGGGGAGCTGGACACCGAGAACGCCCGTGTGGTGGTGGAGTATCTGCGGAAGATCAACCGGGAGATGGGGAAGACGGTGGTGATGGTGACCCATGACCCGAGCGTTGCGAGGGTGGCGGACAGGATCCTGCGGATGCATGACGGGGTGGTGGAGGCGGACGTGGCTCCGACCCTGGACGTGGGGCCGGTGGATTACGGCGACGTGCTTCGGGCGAGGATCACGGAGCTGGACTCGACGTTGGCGGGGCTGGACAGCCAGTTCAAGGCTGGGGCGATCACGGGTGACGAGTACGTGGAGAGGCAGACGCGGCTCAGGAAAACGGTGGAGGTGCTAAGGGAGGAGCTTCACCGGCTGGGCATAGTGCACTGACTTTTCGGGTTCCTTATAATTGGTTACCTATTATAAGCGTTTTTTGGGGGCGGGTGTTTAGCTGGTTTTAGTTGTTTTCATTGTTTTTTTGGCCTGTTTGGATTTTCCCGGTTTGGGTGTTTGTGGTTGGGGGCTTCCGTGTCAGGTTACATGGTTTTACGGGAATAATTCTTGGCCGGGGGCAGCGTGTCTTATTACATGGAATGACCGAAGATCAATACCCGCACGGAATGTTTGAATTAGTCATATGGTAATCTAGTCACTTTGCCCAATGAGAATCATATGTTGAATTTCCATGACAATAAAAGTACAGATTGATGTTGAACTTAGTTGAAGAATATCAACCCAAGAACTATAGTGCCTTTTGCGAGACCCACTACCATCGATAAAATCTTCCGATCGCGTTGAACAACGTCACAATGTAACCTATCGCCAATTCGATTCACGACGGGTATATAAATAAACGATACAAGAGCAGCGATTGCAGCGGAGAAAATAATTAAAACCAATCCCCTAGTCGCTCCCATTGGATTAAACGCTAAATTGTAGAGGTAAATCGCAGCTATATATCCAATGAACCCGGGCATAATGGTTGTGATTCTATCAATTTGCCCATCATCAGACGAAATGCCATACAGTGGAAGCTCTATTGTCAGAATAAGAACTCCAAGACAAAATAGTATCGCATCTATAACCGTCAAGACGCTTCCCGGTACTCCTGCAGCGATAATTCGTACAGAGTCAGACTCAGGGATATTCAATATTATCTGGATTAGTGAGTTGAATCCTTCTTGAATAAGGGCAACTGGCCCCAATAACAAGATGGATGGGATAATCGTCTGGCGTTGCTTCCAAAAAGCAATCAAAAAGACGTTCCCAACTAGTATGTTGAATAATGGTCCAGCGGCATCCACGTATCCTATGAACTCGTCGTTTACATTCCATATTATTTGATTTCCTATAAATGGGTGTATTATTACTTTATACTGTTCTATACCAAAGGCTCTGAGGGCGATAACGTGACCGAATTCGTGTATCGCGGTTCCGATGAAAAACGCGAATGTAAATGCCCCCATTAATAGTAAGATTTCATTTATTTTTTCGTTTCTTAGCATCTACTTTACACAGGTTATTTTTTACATAATTATTTTTAGTAATACAATTATCAGATTTTATACACAAGTGCATTTGTTATAATGCGGGAAATTTAATACACTTGTTAAATGGGATAACACAAAGTGCCTAGTCTTGGTTTCTTATTTTGCTGGGGTTTTCTACGATGGCTGAGTAGGAGGGGGATGTCTGAGGACGTTTTGGACTTCTTAGCGGTGCTGGAGGAGAAGTTCAACGAGTCAGTCGAAGGCCAGGAGCTGGACGAGGAAGCCTACTCGGCTGCTGAAATACTGCGAGTCCAGCCTCAGAGGTGGCCACGCTAACAGTTTTCGCCGCCCAACAGCTGATTACAATAATAACCAACGGACATACCTTTCTCCATGGCCAGATTCGACTCAAGCAAACTCGATGCGCGCA
>Ga0180437_10003784_pt1 | contig 22159 bp, 23 predicted proteins | sample SS_ome_4_FD_132410 | JGI IMG/M metagenome (GOLD analysis project Ga0180437, IMG submission 132410) | Hypersaline lake sediment archaeal communities from the Salton Sea, California, USA - SS_3_D_1 metaG | ecosystem: Environmental > Aquatic > Non-marine Saline and Alkaline > Hypersaline >...
TCATCTTGTCCGCGTTCAGGCGCATGCCGAAGGCGAACTCCGCCGCGTCCTCGAACAGGGAGTTGTTCCACGTCGGTCCCCGGCCGTCGGCACGAACCGTGTACGGGGTGTTGGGCAGGTTCCCGCCGTAGATCGAGGAACAGCCCGTGGCGTTGCCGATGATCATTCTGTCCCCGAACAGCTGGCTGGTCAGCTTGACGTAGGGCGTCTCACCGCAGCCGGCACAGGCGCCGGAGAACTCGAACAGCGGCTTGACCAGCTGGGATCCCTTGATGGTATTGCGCTTGATCAGCTTCTCATCCACCTCAGGGATTTCGAGGAAGAACTCCCAATTTTCCTCCTCCTGCTCGCGCAGCGGCATCTGGGCAGCCATGTTGACGGCCTTGCGCCCGGTTTTCTCCCCGTCGGTCTTCTCCTGGGCCGGGCAGATCTCTACGCACAGGCCGCAGCCTGTGCAGTCCTCCGGGGCTACCTGGATCGTGAACTTCATTCCCTCGAACTCCTTGCCCCGGGCGTCAGCTGACTTGAAGGCAGCCGGTGCCTTCTTCAGGTACTTGGGATCGTAGGCCTTCATACGGATAACCGCATGGGGACAGATCAACGAGCACTCGCCGCACTGGATGCACGTATCCGGTTCCCAAACCGGGATCTCCTCTGCGACATTGCGCTTTTCGTACTGGGTTGTTCCGGTCGGATAGGTGCCGTCGTCGGGCAGCTTGGACACGGGCAGCTTATCTCCCCGCCCGGCGATGATCTCACCGATCACCTCTTTGACGAAGGGCGGGGCGTCTTCGGGAGCCGGAGGAACCATGTGCATGTCTCCCTTGGTCTGCTTGGGATAGTCCACCTCGTGGATCGCCTTGCGGGCGGCCTCCACGGCCCGCATGTTCATATCCACGATGTCCTGACCCTTGTTCCCGTAGGTGTCCTCCACCGCATCTTCAATCAGCTTGACTGCTTTCTCCTCCGGAAGCACTCCGGAAATCAGGAAGAAGGCGGTCTGCATGATCGTGTTGATCCTGCCTCCCAGCCCCACCTCCTCGGCGATTTTCAGGGCGTCGATCACGTAGAAGGTCAACTGCTTATCGATGATCTGCTTCTGGACCTCCACCGGAAGATGCTCCCAGACCTCGTCCTTGCTGAAGGGGGATGCCAGCAGGAAGGTTCCGCCCTTTTCGGCGGAGGAGAGCATGTCGAATTTCTCCAAAAAGCTGAACTTGTGGCAGGCCACGAAATTCGCCTTCTGGATCAGATAGGAGCTCTTGATGAGATTCTTGCCGAAACGCAGGTGGCTGACCGTGCGGGCCCCGGACTTCTTCGAATCGTAGACGAAGTACCCCTGAGCGTAGTTGTCCGTGGCCTTGCCGATGATCTTGATCGAATTCTTGTTGGCCCCCACGGTTCCGTCGGCTCCGAGTCCGTAAAACAGGGCTCTGTGCACTCCTTCGGCTTCGGTGGAGAAATCCTCGTCCCACTCCAGGCTTGTCTTGGTCACGTCATCCCGGATGCCGATCGTGAAGTGATTCTTCGGGGTTTCCTGCTTGAGGTTGTCCAGAACAGCCTTGGCCATTCCGGGATTGAACTCGTGACTTCCCAGACCGTAGCGGCCGCCCACCGTGGCCGGATAATTCTTGAGCTTCAAGCCGTTTCCGATCATGGCTTCGCCGATGGCTGTGCGCACATCCTCGTACAGAGGTTCGCCGATCGAACCGGGTTCCTTGGTGCGGTCCAGTACGGCGATGGCTTTTACGGTCTCCGGCAGGGCCTTGACGAAATGCTCGACGCTGAACGGACGGAACAGTCGAACCTTGATCATGCCGACCTTTTCACCCTTGTCCACCAGGTAGCTGACCGTTTCATCCATGGCCTCCGCACCGGAGCCCATCATGACCACGACCCGCTCCGCATCCGGGGCGCCCACGTAGTCGAAGAGGTGGTAGTGCCGCCCCACGACCTTGGCGAACTTGTCCATCGCCTTTTCCACGATCTTGGGAGTGGCCAGGTAGTATTTGTTGACTCCCTCCCGGGCCGTGAAGAACACATCCGGGTTCTGGGAGGTGCCCTTCAGCACCGGTCTATCCGGGCTCATGCCTCGGGCTTTATGGGCCCGGACCAGTTCCGGATCGATCATGGCCTGCATATCTTCGTAGGTCAGCTGTTCGACCTTGGCCACCTCGCTGGAAACCCGGAAGCCGTCGAAGAAATGCAGAAAGGGCACCCGGGATTCCAGGGTCGCGGCCTGGGCGATGAGGGCGAAGTCCATGACCTCCTGAACAGAGCCGGAGGCCATCATGCCCCAACCTGTGGATCGGGCGGTCATCACGTCGCTGTGATCCCCGAAGATCGACAGAGCCTGGGCCGCCACAGCGCGCGCGGCGATGTGAAACACCGTAGGAAGGAGCTCCCCTGCGATCTTGAACATGTTCGGAATCATCAGCAGCAGCCCCTGAGAGGCGGTGAAGGTGGTGGTCAACGCCCCGGTCACCAGGGATCCGTGTACCGCTCCGGCGGCTCCGGCTTCGGACTGCATTTCGACAACCACGGGAATCGTGCCGAAGATATTTTTCCGCCCATTGGCGGAATACTCATCGGCCAGCTCTCCCATCGCCGAGGAGGGTGTAATCGGATAGATGGCGATTACTTCGTTTGTCGCATGGGCCACATAGGAGGCGGCCGTATTTCCGTCGATCGTTACCATTTTTCGTGCCATGAAGTCATCCTTTGTAATAGTTAGTGGGAATACGCTTTTGAGTATAGAAGGAAAGCCCTGCCTTGGCAAGGCATAGAGGGAGTCTGCGGATTTTCGGTTCTGAGGTAATCCTAATCGGATTTTCTCGGCCAACTCCTCCACCTGCTCACCCTCTGCTCTAGGAGCTTCTCTACTTTTTCGACAAGCTCGCTGGGTTGGGCAGGTTTGTCGATGAAATCATCTACAGGCAGATATTCCGCGTCGGTCTCAGGAGCAAACCTGAATCCCGGATGCCGGATATTTACCGCGGTGACCATCAATATAGGAATGGAGGCCAGATCCTTATCCTGCTTCATCTTGACGGCATAGTCGAATCCCTTGGTCATTTCCCGCTCCCCAAACATCACATCCAATACGATGAGGTTCGGTTTCACTTGCTTGGCCTTTTGAAAGCCCTTCTCGGGATCCGAGGCTGTGATTACCTGGTATTTTTTTGCTTCCAGGGTAACCTTCATAACCTCTGCAGCATCCGGATCGTCTTCGATAATAAAAATTTTAACCGTTTCGTCCATCCGATTTACCCTCCTCACTTGTATCGTTACCCGCCGGGATAGAACACCTGAATGTGCTCCCCTGTCCCACAGTACTTTCTGCTTCAATAGTGCCCCCATGCATGGTCACGATCTGTTTGGCGATTGCCAGACCGAGCCCTGTACTGGAAACATCTCGGTTTTCCGGAATGTCCGCCGAAAAGAAATCTTCGTAGACGCAGGAAAGATCTTCTTCGGCGATACCGACGCCTCTATCCGCCACGGAGAGCTGGAGAGATCCGCTGTCTACGTTAATACCCAAGGCAACAGCTATCCTTCCGCCCTTCGAAGAATATTTGACCGCGTTATCGAGAAGTTGCCTGTACAATTGCTCTATTCCATAGGGATCGACACGCATCGTGGTCCCGGCAGTGCGGTCAATTACTGTCAGGTCGATTCCTTTTTGGACCGCCTTGGCATTGAATTCCCCCGCTACCCGATTGATGATTTCACCAGGAACAACCTCCTGACGATTGACCTCAATCTCCGAACGCAAGGTCGAAAGGTACAGCAATTCGTTCACGTATCGAAGCAGACCAAGGCTGCGCCGTTCCGCTCTACCAACCATATCTTTCACACCTTCGGCCACCGCTCCCAAAAGACCGTCCAAGACCACCCGCAGGCAGCCCTGAATCGAGGACAGCGATCCCTTAATGTCGTGAGTGACAGTCAGTACATACCGAGACTTCTCCCTGTCCTTCATCTCAAGAGAGGTATTGGCGATCTCTAAATTTTCGACAGCCTCTTCAAGCTCTCCTTCCCGCCTGCGTAGAGTGTTCACGATGCTCGTTGACAAGTAGACGGTGAAATAGATTGCTGCCACAAAAGCAGTTAAGAGACCCAGCAGGTAGTGAGTGTCTGTGCCGAGCCTCTTGTGAGGTCCGTAGGAAAATGGAAGATCCGAGGGGATGAATCTCCAAAACTCCGCGGCGATCAGCACGCAAAACAGGGATACTGCCAGAGTCGCCTGGGCATAAGCGGCGCGATTGGAGAGCAAGATGCTGGCTATCACCATATGAAAGATAAAAAAAAGGTAAAAAGGATTCGCAATACCACCGGAAAAGAGGAGCAGGTAGGTAAGCAGCACTAGATCCAGAGATATCTGAACGTTGATAACAGCGTTCGCCCGCTGATAATTCATCCGCTGGAAGTAGACCGTGTAGGCGCAATTCGAAGCCAACAGAGCTGCGTTTCCGAGATACAGGTGTACAGCAGGTATATCCAGTCGAAACAAAAAACGGGATATGGTGATTACGCCAAACAGACCGGCAACAGCGATCCAGCGCAGGAGGATCAACCACGTGATTCTTCCGCGGAGGTCTTCAACTGGACGATAAGCTTGCCTCTGGGTCATGCCTCAGGCGTCGCCGGTTGTTGTACCCTGTTGAGTAAAATGCGGAACGTCGTCCCCCTTCCCCTTTCACTCTCGAAATCAATCGAGCCTCCGTGCTGCTCGACCGTGGCTTTCACGATTGCCAGGCCTAGCCCCGTCCCGATTCTGGCCATCTGTTTGGCATTGGAAGCTCTGAAAAACTCTCTAAAGAGTCCTGACTGCTCTTCCTCTGGAATTCCTATTCCCGTGTCGCTGATTTCAACAACCACCTGTTCTTTGCTCTCGAACAGGCTAACCGTGACCCGTCCTTTTTCTGGAGTATACTTGATGGCGTTTGACAGCAGATTAGTTATCACTGAGGCCAAACCTTCCTGGCTCCCCAATACCATACCATCCTCAACCCGGTTGTGAAGCTGAAGGTCGATTTGTTTTTCCCGTGCCCTGGTCTCGAAAAAACGCACATTCTCAGACAGCAGTTTTTTCAGATCCACCGGCTGGGGCTTCAGTGTCGACAGCTCGGCGCGACCTACTGCGAGTATCAGCAGGTCCCCCACGATCTCCGAGAGCATCTGGGAGCGTATGTCGATCCTCGAGATCATGTCGATTTGCTTTTTTGACAATTTCCCCAGATGTCCTTCCAGAAGTGTCTTAGCCATCGATTGAATTGTGTTTAAAGGGGAGCGCAGCTCGTGGGAAGCCTGAAACATGAATTTCGTTTTGGTTTGGACCAAGTTTTTCAAATCTTCGTACACCATGGCGTGGGCTATGGCCAGGGACACCACATCACCAAGACTGGCCAGCAAGGAAATCAAACCCCCAGACAATTTCTGCCCTCGCTGTCCGAAGATGCATATGGCTCCCAAGGGCTTCTCCTCGAGATAGAGGGGAACGCAGATTAGGGATTCGAACTCCTCGTCGACAGCGGGGAAATCCCTCATGTAGATATCCCGTACGATGATCGACTCCCGAGTCATTGTACCTTTCTTGTAAATATCCTCAACGATATCGAGAGCCTGGTCCGACCTGTCCTCACCGAGTCCGACTATTGTGCGGGCTATCATCTTTCCGGTCTTTGAGCTCAGCAGCTTGATCGAGCACCCCTGCACACCCGTGGCTTCCACAATCACCTTCGCCGCCGAATCGAGAATTTCCTGCAATTCGAGGGTACCGGCAGCCTGCTTAATCGCCTTGCAAAAAGCGTGAAATTGCCGGGCCTGCTCTCGGCAGGTCCTAACTCTAGGCGAGTTCAAAAAGACAATCCGGCTGACAATTACTCCCAGGAGGCTTCCCGCTAAGAGAGTGAGGACTCGAAGGAGCACTATTGCACGATCTTCGAGCAATATCCCGCTTAAGAAAAATAAGAGTGTAATCCAGCATGCGAGTATGATGGTCCACAGGACGTTATAAAGCTTCGGAGTTCGCGGCTCGCCGGTTCGATCGTTTCTGGCAAGTATCTTTATTTCTTTCCCTCTCCCTCTTGCTCATAGATGTCTATAACACTCTTCTTCCAGAGTTTAACTTTTGAGTGGTGAGCACCACGGGATATCGCGTGGGCTGCCGTGGGGGAAGTTATAAGGATGAACACCAGGCACAGGACCGCCTTGATTCCCAGTGAGCTGAGGCCTATGTATACAAAAACCCCAATCAGCAGGAAAATCGTACCGAAGGTAACACATTTGGTGCCGGCCTGAAGCCTGTTGTAGATATCGGGAAACCGAAGCAGGCCGAGACAGCCAAAGAAATTGAAAGCTATTCCGATTCCGAGACAAATCATACCTATTAGCTCATTCATCGAAACCTCTCCCTTCCAGATGTTTGGCCAGTGCTATCGTGCCGATGAAGCTGAGTAAAGCCCAGGTGATGGCTACGTTCATATAGAAATCCTTTCCCGTAATCACTGCCATCAGGGCGCAAAAACCCACCACCACGATTCCCAGAATATCGATCGCTACGGTTCTGTCAGGGGCCGTTGGCCCTTTTGCGATTCGAAAGAGGCACATGAAACAGCAAAGGAACAAAACAGCTATATAGATTTGGAAAACCATGGATCGTCTCCTCCTTGCGCTTTCAGTCGAATATTCTTTCCAACAATGGCTCGAAGCGGGCGACGATTTGCTTGCTCGCCCCCTCTACATCAGTGTTTCTAATGTTGATCCAGTGGACGTAGAGATAGCCATCATCGGTGATGTCGACTGAAAGGGTTCCCGGGGTTAGCGTGATTGAATTGGCAAGAGCGGTTCTGCCGGATTCGCTCTTCAGTCTGGTTTTCACTTTCACGATGCCCGGGTGAATAGGCATTTTGGGATGAATCACTCTGTATACCACGTCAAGATTGGCTATGAGCATGTAGAAGAACAACACCGGCAGGTAACACAGTGCCCAGAAGTAGCGAACCGGAGCGAATAATTTATGCGGATATTTAGTAAACACCTCTACAAAGAGGATGCTGACCAGAATCGAAAAAACTATTCCGGCGAAGAAGATCTGCCAATCCATGGATTGAGTTTGGAAGTCGTACGGCCAGGCCAAAAGATACCAGATGACCATGGAAACAAGAAATAGTCCTATCCTTCTCATTGCGATAATCCCTCCCTAACGCAGGGCCAGCACCGACTGGGCATATTCCACACCGTTTGCCAGGGCTCCCACCGCCGGATCCAAAATCATCTCCCGGGCTCCTGGCACGAGTAGCAATCCCATCCCCGAGCAAAAAACCGCCAGTACAACCATCGCGATCGCCATCATCGCTGGAGATTCCCGCACCGATTTAAGTACCTCCGGCAGATGTCCAAGAAAGGCGTAGCGCAACACCTTTATAAAAGAGAGCAGCGTCACGAAGCTGACCAAAATGGTTATGGCTGCCAGCCAGGGGAATCCCCCCTGGAAAGCGGCAATGACGATGATCAGTTTACTCCAGAATCCGTTGAATGGCGGCACCCCGGCAATTGACAGGGAAGCGATCGTGCAGGTCGCCCTGGTCAGCGGCATCGTTTCGAGCAGACCTCCCATCTCCTTCAGCTGCCGGGTACCGGTCCCGTATTCGATCGATCCGGAAGCCAGAAACAGCAGAGATTTGAACACCGAGTGGTTGGCCAGGTGGAAAATGCCCCCCAGAATGGCCAGCAGGGCTGCGGACTCCCTGCCGCCGCTTGCCAAGATATACCCGCCCAGTCCGATTCCCAGCACTACATAGCCCATCTGACTGATGCTGTGATAGGCGAGAAGTCGTTTGAAATCCCACTGCCCCACGGCCAGGAATACTCCGATGACCATGGATAGGGCTCCCACTGTGATCAACACCGCGCCGTAAACCGGAGTAATCCCGATCACGTTAAACATCACCCTGGTCAGGGCGTAGATCCCCAGTGCCTTGATCAGCACGCCGGAGAGCATGGCGGAAATCGGGGCAGGAGCAGAAGGGTGGGCATCGGGAAGCCAGGGATGGAAGGGAACCAGGGCGGCCTTGATTCCGAATCCGACCGTGAAAAACACCACCGCCAGTGTGAGGATGGGGGTCCTGGGAGCGCTGCGAATCGCCTGGGATACAGCGGCCATGTTCAGATAACCAGTGGCTCCATAGATGAAGGCGATCCCGAATAGGACCAGCGTGGAGCCGATCGAGGCCAGGACGAGGTACTTGAAGGCAGCCTCCAACTCCTCGTGCTCGCCCCCGAAGGCAACCAGGGCATAGGAAGCCGCCGAGGCTACTTCCAGGAACACGAAGAGATTGAACAAATCCCCGGTCATGGCCACGCCGTTCATACCGGCTACCATGAGCAGAAACAACGAATAGTACTTGTACTTGGCCGTGTAGCGTTCCATGTACTGGCTGGAAAACAGGGTGGCAACAAAACTGATCAGACAGATGATCACCAGCATGAGGTTGCTGAAGCCATCCAGAACCCAGGTAATGCCGACCGCTGCACTCCAGCCGCCGATGCTGTAGACCTCCCGAACCCGAAACAGCAGGATCGCGCAGATGAGGATCGACAGGGTAGCCAAATTCCCGAGAATATCCGCCAGTACGCGAACTTTCCTGGAAACCAGGGGGATGAAAAAGGCTCCGCCCAGAGGTATGGCAACGAGCAGTGGAATCAGTAGTGTGTTCATCCCTTCAACCTCCTGATCTCTGAGATATCGAAGGTCCCGTACTTCTCGTACAAACGGACACACAGGGCGATAGCCAGGGTGGTGACGCCCAGGCCGATCACGATCGAGGTCACCACCAGGGCTTGGGGAAGGGGATCGACCGAGCGGGCCAGGAACTCCAAAGGGCCGGTAGCTTTATCGACGATCGGCGCTACCCCGTCTTTGCGGTAGCCCAGGAGGATCAGAAACAGGTTCACCGCATACTCCATGATGGTCAGACCGATCACGATCTTCACGATATTCTTCTTGGTCAGGGCACAATACAGGCCGATGACAAACAGGGCAAAGCACAGGGCGTAAACCATTCCTACTCCTCCTCTTCCTCCTGGATCATCTTTTGGCTCCCATCTTCGGCCAGCACGATCCTGAGCACGGCGAGTATGACAAATATGAGAAAAAGCGAAGCCGCTACCTTCAAGCCGATGGCGATGTTGCTAATCGGGATTGTGCCCGAGCTCAGCAAGCTGAACTCCGCTCCGGGATATCGATTCTGCAGGAAATTGGCAAAAAACAGTCCCCCCGATCCCAGGCCAAACAAGGCAACGACGAGGAACAGCAGAGCCCCCGAGCTGTCCAGGTGGTGAGCCGCTCGCGAGCCCAGGCGCCGCAGGGCAAAATCTTTGCCGTAGGCCAGGGTGAGCAGGATGTAGGAACAGGCGATGATCACCCCGCCGGCAAAACCCCCTCCCGGAGCCAAGTGCCCGGTGATGATGATGTATATGCCGTAGAGAAAGATGAAAACCTTCACCCAACGGGTCACGGTTTTTACGATTACCGTCATTCCCTTCATTTGTCTTTCCCCCGTTTCGACCAGGCTCTCCCCCGCAGCACGGCCAAGGCGCCCAGAACGGCGGCAAACAGCACGGTTGCCTCCCCCAGGGTATCGTAGGCCCGGTAGTCCAGCAGAACCGAGGTGACGATATTGGCCGACCCGGTCTGTTTCAGTCCGTCGGCCAGGTACTTGTTGGAAGGTGCGGCATCCACCGCGGCGATGATCGGAGAGCCGAACTCATTCAGGCTGCGGAAGGCGAAGTATCCGAAGGAAAAAAAGCCTGCGGTGAGCAGGCAAACGATCGCCAACCCGGCCCAGTGAATATGGCCCTTGGCGGGGATCACATCTCTGCCGATGGTGGCCCGGATGAGAAAGATCAGCAGCACCACCTCCACGGCAATCTGGACGATGGCCAGGTCCGGAGCTCGCAGAAAAAGGAAGGCGATGCTCAACCCGAAACCTATGGCCCCGAGAGCGATCACCGAAGACAGCAGGTTCTTGGTTTCCACGGCGACGATCGCCCCTACGATCAAAAAGACGAGCAGAATTAACAGATACAGTTCAATACCCATGATCAGACCTCACTTCAGTAACATGAACAGCACGATCAGGACCAGGATTCCCGCCAGGCTCCAGGATAGATACCAGGAGAGCAGTCCGTTGTGGATTCGCTTCAACAGCCCGGTAATTCTCAACCCCAATCCCCCGATCCAGGAGTACGGGTCCAGATGTCCCTTGCCTTGAGCCGTGTAGGTGCCCTTCAGGACGGGCAGCTCCTTGATCGTGTCATAGAAATAGGTTCCGATCGCCCGACCGGTGGACTCATCCAGCTTCTCTCCTCCGGTGAAGGGAGAGACAACCCGGGCGGATTTTCTGTATTTTCCCAGCAGGTAGATTATCAGACCGATGATGAGTCCCAGGATGATGAGTCCCGTGGCCCAGGTGGAGGTCCAGATGCCGGGAACCGCGGCCTCCGCGCCGGTGCCCGGATAGATGAAGAAGCTCAAGGGGAAGCGATAGTAGACTCCGAATCCCAGACTCAATACCGCCAGAACGATCATCGGCACCGCCATGCCAAAGCCGACATCCTTCTTGACCTGCGCAGTCGTCTGGGTCTTTGTTCCCAAAAAAACCGAATAGATAACCTTGATGAAAGAGGCCAGGGTCAGTGCACTGCCGAACATGGCCGCTACCAGGAAGATAAAGGAAGCCTTCATTCCCGTGGCAAGAACCCCCTGATACACAAGCCACTTGGAAACGAAGCCGTTGAAGGGAGGAACGCCGGAAATCGCCAGTGCCGAAAACAGGCAGGGGATGAAGGTTACGGGCATCATCCTGGCCAACCCTCCCAGCTCGGCCAGGTCGTTGGTACCCGTTTTTCGCTCCACCGCACCGGCACAGAGAAAGAGGCAGTTCTTGTAGATCGAGTTGTTCAGCATGTGAAACAATCCCCCGGCTATGCCGATGGGATTGAGTGTTCCGATACCCAGCAGCATGTACCCCACCTGGCTTACCGCATGGTAGGAAAGCAGTTTCGGTAAATCGTGCTGGACCATGGCCATCATCACCGCCGCCAGGATGGTAATTGCCCCGATGATCATCAGCAGCAGCCCCAAGCCGCTGGTGAGGATGAACACCCGGGTTGCCAGGAGGATCAACAGATAGATGCCCAATAACTTGTCGACGGCAGCGGGAAGATAGGCCATTACAGAAGCAGGCGCTGCTTCACCAGCTGCAGGAATCCAGGAATGAAAGGGCATGGAGCCGGCCTTGGTGATGGCCCCGATCATCGTCAACAAGAAGGCGATCACCGGTAAAACGCCGCCAAGGGAGACCTTCAGACCGCTGATGGTGAAAGAGCCCGTCAGAAACCAGAGGATACCGATCCCCATCAGTAGACAACCATCCCCGCCGCCCAGCATGGCGAAGGTTTTGCTGGCTCCCGCTTTGCTCTGCGGCCCGCCGATGGTAACCAGGAAATACAGAGAGGCGGTAACCACCTCCCAGAAGATTAGAAAGACGAGAAAGTGATCGGCCAGCAGGACACCGCCGGACCCGCCGAGGGCGAAAAGAAAAAAGGCGTAGTACTCCCTGACCCGCTTCCTCTCGGCCAGATAACTCAGGGAGTACAGGGCGATGAGCGCAGCGAAGCCGGTGGAAAAGAGCAGAATGAACGAAGAGAGAGCTGTGGGAGCCAGATCGAAGCTCAAGGTAAAGCGCCCGATCGCTACCAGGGGCAGGCGAAAGGCCAGATCCTTCTCCGTATAGATCCAGACGGCGGCGGCAAAGGTGATCACAGCGGTAATCAGGGAGAGGATCCCCCGAAACCAGTGGTCCTTCTTGGGAAGAATGAAAGTAAACAGTCCCACGGCCAGAGGCAGCACAACCGGAATAAGAAGTAGGTTCACCGACATCGCTTCATCTCCTAACATGTATCTAGAGCCAGGGAATCTGGAAAGCTCCCCCCAACACCGCCAGTACGAAGGCGGCGATCGTGATGGGGGTCAGGTAAAACCAAAAGAACTTTACAGCCTGATCGATCCGGATCCTCGGATTGGTGTTCTTGATAACTATGATGAGCACCAAAATCGCTACGTATTTCAGAATTGCCCACAGAATCCCCCAGCCCACCAGGTGAATCCCTCCCAGGAATACGGTTATGAGAAACACCGGCAGGGTAAAGAGCATCATCGCCTGGGTCAGTTTGAATACACCCAGAGAGACTCCTGAGTATTCGATGTACGGACCGCTCATGATTTCCGTTTCCGCTTCGGCCACGTCGAAGGGAGTAAAACCCAGCTTGGCCTGTACGCAGAGTAGTGCCACGATGCCTGCAACCACCCCGGAAATGCTGTTGAAAACATGGTCCTCGGCTATCTCGACCAGAGAGATGCTGAGGTTGCTCTTCAGAATCACGGTCGCCAGACAGATGAGGAAGGGCAGCTCGTAGGAGAGAATGAGCTTCATCTCCCGGCTGGCCCCCGTGCTGGCCAACGGATTCCCGGAAGCCATCCCCCCGATCATGATGGCCAGGGAGGGCACGACCAGGAGGTAGACCACAACTATGAGGTCACCTACAAAAGACTCTTGGGCCAGATTCGCCAGCCATAGGATCGTGGATACCAGGGTTACCGCCACCAGTCCGAAGATTGGCGCTGCCAGGAACAGCCCTCGAGCACCGCTACTTGGAACCAGGGTCTCCTTGCCCAGAAGTTTCACGAAATCGTAAAATGGCTGCAGCAGCGGAGGGCCGACCCTCCACTGAACCCTGGCAGTGACTTTGCGATCCACCCAGTTCGATAGCAGACCGACGACGCCGGTGAACACGAAGCCGGGGAAAACAATAAAGGCTAGAATGTACCGTGCTATTTCCACATCTGTACTCCGTCCGTCTTCAGCCTACTGCTGCCAAAGCGTAGCAGTAGGCTCCGAGGTTGATATATCAGAACAGCCGGTCTCTCTGCTGTTCAACGCCGCCATGATCTCTTCTTCTAAAATCCCCAGAGTGCGACTGACCGGCTCGGAAATCCCTGTTCCCAGCGTTATTCTTTCGGGCTGCACCCCCAACAAAAAGACGCTGCACTGGATTTCTTCGACCAAAAAATCGAGGAAAAGGCTGGCCGACACATCGTGGGTCGAGAATCCCCCATGCTCGATCCTGCTGGGATCCACTATCGCAAACCCTCCGGGGTCCATGTCCAGATGAACCGCATCCACCAGCAGGACCGTCTGCGGTTTTTCCTTCATAATCAAGCCCAAATAATTCTCGAAAGCGTTGCCGGCGTTTATGCACGGCGCTTCGATCTTGCTCTTCAGCCGCTCCACGAATACCGGTCCCAAACCGTCATCACCACGCAAGACATTGCCCACGCCGACAATAACCACCTTGCCCTTGAGAAATCTCCGGAAAATATTTCCTTTACTCACGCTTCCCCCTTCTGTCCTGCAGGTGAAGCTGCAGTGGTAAGGCTGGTCTCCCGGCGGCAGCGGGCGCAGAGGATCTTGATGCGATCGGCCCGTCCGTAATCCCTAGAGGCGGAGAGGATGCTGTCATCCACCACACCCAAAGTCTTGAGCCGGGATTGGTACAGTGTGGGATTGGAGAAGGAAAGCTCTCCGATTCTTTCGGCGATCCACTTCAGGTGATCCTTGCAGGCTATCACGGAGCCGCAGATCTCGCAGAGTTGCAGGTCTTTCTCGATTGTTTCAAAAGCTTCGGCCTTTTTGAAAAAGGACAGCTCCCAGTCATTGGAGAGCTTGATGCCCTCGTGGTCGGCAATGCAGGCATCCTGGCAGCAGCCGCAGAAGATGCAGGTATCGGTGTAGTGAATCATCACCCGCTTCGGGATATCGGCGCCGGTTCTGTCCTCATGGGCGATGGCCTCCGCCGGACAGATCTCTTCGCAGGCCAGGCAGCCCAAACATCTATCGGGGTTGTACTTCGGCTGCCCGCGAAAGCTCGAGGGCGGTTGATGCGGCTCGAAGGGAAACTTCGATGTGTACGGTCTGTGCGACAGGGATTTGATCGCTTCCAGCAGTTCTCTCAGCTTCGGTAGTTTCATGGTATTCCCATCTCCCTCTTGATCTTTGCGGTCTTGGCCTGAGACAGTGCTATCAGATCTTTGCCGGTATAGATCCTCTCACCCGCCGGGGTGCAGACCGCCATTCTCTCGGTACAGCAGTAGCAGGGATCGATGGCGGCCAGGACGATGGCCGCATCGGCTATGGAAGAACCGGGCACTGTGGCCTTGCAGGTCGGCAGGTTCATGTAGCTGGGGGCGCGCACCTTGTGCCGGACGGGGCGGTTGGTGCCGTCGCTGCGTACGTAATGGAAGGTTTCTCCTCGGGGAGCCTCGTGGGCGCCGATTCCTTCACCGGGGGGTATGCTCTTCAGCTTCAGATCGATTTCTCCCGGCGGCAGCTTCTGCAGACAGGTTTTCATGATCTTTATGGATTCATAGATCTCCAACAACCTGACCACAGCCTTGCCCCAGACATCACAGCTATCGGTAACGATCATGTCCCAGTCCACTTTGTCGTAGGCTTCATATGGGGCATTCTTGCGCACATCCCGATCCACCCCCGAAGCTCGAGAGGTGGGTCCCAGTGCACAGTAATTGATCGCCTCCTCCTTGCTCAGGATGCCGATGCCCTTGAGCCGGGCGTGGAGCACCGGATCGTCGAGAATCGCCTTTTTCAGCCGATCGATCGTGGGGATGATGGCGTCGATTTTTTTCAGGGCCACCGGAATGTCGTCGGGATTGATGTCCCGGCGCACTCCGCCGGGCTTGAACATTGCGTAGTTGTTGCGATTGCCGGAGAGGATTTCCATCACGTCGAGGATCTCTTCCCGTAGTCTCCACATCCACATGTAGACCGTGTTGTATCCCAGGAAATGGCCGGCCAGACCGTACCACAGCAGGTGGGAGTGGATCCGCTCTCCTTCGGCAATGATCGTGCGGATATACTGTGCCCGCTCAGGCACTTCCACCGGGATGATATCCTCCACGGCCCGGGTGTAGGCAACCGGGTGGCTGGTGGAGCAGATCCCACAGATCCTCTCGATAACGAAGGTCGACTGCTCGAAGTTCCTTCTCTCCGAGAGCTTCTCGATTCCCCGATGATTGTAGCCGATCTCCACTTCCACTTCCACCACGGTTTCACCCTCGACGGTCAACATGAAGTGCTCCGGCTCTTCCTGAAGGGGATGAAAAGGTCCGATTGAGATTACTGATTTCTGCATCACACACCTCGATCCCGTACGGCTTGCTTGTCCCACTCCTGGTAGTCACGTCGCAGGGGATACACTCCTTCCGGCCATTCATCGGCCAACAGCAGCCTGCGCAAATCCGGGTGACCCGGAAAATCGATGCCCAGCAACTCGTTTATTTCCCGCTCGATCCAGTTAGCCCCTTTGATGACATTGGCCAGGGAGTCCACGCTGGGATTGCTCTTGTCCAGCTTCACCCTGAGGGAGATGAGGAGATTCATGGTTTCTATCGAAAAGTGGTAGAGGATCTCCAGATGAGTCCGGGCATCGATCCCGGAGGCGATGTGAAACCGGGCGCCCAGGTCTCGAAAGATGTAGGTCGCCGCCGCAACCAGAGCAACCGGCTTGATCTCGATATACACTCGCTTCGGCGATTTGTCGAAAAAATCCAGGATGTCCTCGCAAAACTTATCCCTTAGGTCTTTCAGTACGCTGTCTCTGGTCATAGGGTCCCCTTCAACTTCCCGATCAACTTGACCACACCGGCGATGATGGCTTCGGGCTTGGGCGGACAGCCGGGAATATAAACATCCACGGGGATGTACTTGTCCAGCGGCCTAGGACAGTTGTAACTATGGACGAACATCCCCCTGGACATGGAGCATTCCCCGACGGCAACCACCACGCAGGGTTTCGGAACCTGTTCCTCGTAGATGTTTTTCACCCGCACCATCGATTTGCGATTGCAGGAGCCGGTCACCAGCAGGACATCGGCATGGCGAATGCTTCCGGCCAGCTTCATGCCGAACCTCTCTATATCGAAGCGAGGCGTAAGGCAATCCAGAATCTCGATATCGCAGTTGTTGCAGCTGCCGGTCGCCAGGTGGAAGACCCACGGAGACTTAAGCAGCGCTTTCAAGGTTACGCTCATTTCTTCTCCCCCTCAGGCTTTCTCCCTCGTCCAGTGGGTGGAATGGACGATCAGATTATCCCCGACTAAAAACGTGTTCTCTGCCAGTTCATCCGAGCCTTTTTTGAGACTTAAAGCGCCGTGGCTGCAGCTATTGATGCAGAGGGGTTCCCCCTTCTGCTCTACTCGATCGAAACAGAAATCACAGGCATGGACCAGGAAAGGAACATGCTCCGGGTAGATGGTTCCGTAGGGGCAGGCGTGGGAACAGGACTTACAGCTTACGCAACGCATGTTGTGTCGCATAAGGATCTTGTTCTTTTCCTTCTGCTGCTCCAGGGCATCAACCGGGCAGGCGTTCACACAGTGCGGCTCTTCGCACTTGCGGCACACCAGTGCATAGGTGGCCAACTCGACCACGGAAAAGATTCCATTGTTATCCGGGTGATAGAAGTAGCTGCACTTGATATCACAGTCATTGCACTCCCCGGAAGCACAAATATCCAGATCGATGAATAAGCGGTTGTCGTTTCCCGCCTCCGGCTGAATATTCAACTCTCCGAAGTGGAGCTGTACGACGCTATTCGCCATATCGCCCTCCTATCTGCCTCGACACTGCATCAATCCCAAATATTGGGGTAATCACTGATCTTGTCATAACGAAAAACCGGACCGTCCTTGCACGTGTAGTAGGTCCCAATTCGGCAGTGGCCGCACTTACCAAATCCGCAACTCATGTTCTTTTCCATGGAAAGGTAGAGATTGCTCTTCTTGAATCCCAGATCCAGCAGCTTCATGGTGGCGAACTTCATCATGATCGGCGGCCCGCAAACCACGACCATGCCGGTATGGATATCCATTTTCAAACCATCCAGGATCGTGGTTACTACACCGACATTACCCTGCCAGTCTCCATTGGCCTCATCTACGGTAAGCTGTATATCCAAGTCATCCCTCTTTCCCCACCCCTCGATCTGTTTCCGGTAGAGAAAATCCTTCGGCGTTCTGCAACCACCCCTGAATAGAAGCTTTTTGAACTCTCGGGATCTGCGAAACAGCTCGTACATCAAACTCCTCAACGGCGCAAAGCCACACCCGCCACCTACCACCAGCAGCTCCTTACCGACGAACTCATCCAGCGGATAGCCGCTGCCGAAAGGACCGCGCAGTCCTACGGTATCGCCGGCCTTCAGGGCATGTATTCTTTCGGTAACCTTGCCGACTCGCATCACGCTCACCTCCAGCACATCCTTCACGGACGGCTCTGAGGAAGGGGTGAACGGTGCTTCCCCGGCGCCGGGTACCGTAAGCTCTATGAACTGTCCCGTATCGAAGCTGATCTGCTCATCCGGCCTCAGCTTCAACGTTCTGATGGTAGGGGTTTCTTCGATTGTTCCGAGAATCTCAGTCCGGATTGGTCTGTATGGATTGTTACTTGCGTACATTTTCCACGTTCCTCTTCAACACATTCCTGATATCGATCTTGCCCGGACAGGCGAGGACGCAGCGCCCGCAGCCGGTGCAGGCGTACAGATCGTTTACTTTGGGGAAGTAGTCGAATTTCTTCTCGAAGCGGTTCCGCAGCCGCATCCAGAGCTGGGGGCGGGGATTGGCTCCGCCGGCTACTTTGGCAAAATCTTTGATCAGACACGAATCCCAGAGGCGATAGCGCACCAGATCTCGATTGTCTAACTGGTCAAGCAGCAGAAAACAGTGGCAGGTGGGACAGATCGTGTTGCAAGCCCCACACTCCACGCAGGTCTCGGCTTCCTCTTTCCACAGCGGATCCTCGTAGTTACTTTGGACCACACCGGCTAAACGATCCTGCCCCGGCACCCCGCTGGTTTGGATATTGTTCCGGACTTGCTCCTCCACTCCAGAACGCATCTGATCCCGCTTTTTCAGCTGATCTTTGCCGGCCTCCTGAAAATAGCTGGCATACTTTTCCAGTATACCGGCACCTTTATCCGAGCCGGCCTGCACCACATAATCCTTGCCGATGTCGGAGAGATTGAGGTCGAAGTTGTCCTGCGGGTGGGGCAGCAAATCGAGGGCTAGACAAAAACACACATCCAGCGCAGAAGTGCAGTCGGCGGAAATTATCAAGTTTTTCTCCCTCGCTTTCTTGTAGAAGGGATCCTGATAATCCGTACCGACAAACACCGTATCCAGGACCTTGAAGCCCTTCAAATCGCAGGCCTTTGCACCAACTATGCACAGCGGCTTGGCATCCCGCGTGGGAGTAGTATCCTGGTAATTTTCCGCAACTCTCTGCTTGGCCTGGAAGAAGAAGGCTTTCAGGGGTTCACTGGCCCGCACCTCACCAATGACAAAACGGTTGTCGACGGGAGTCTGAGGGTCCTCAACTTCCATCTCTCCTTGGGTTTGAATGGCGGCCAGGGGCTCGTAAAAACGAGATTCCCCTTTTCGTACCGGGACTAGGACGGAGTACTCCCCCCGCAGATCGTTGAGGAGATCCAGGAGGTTGGCTTGAGAAATAAATTTTGAATCCATGACTGCATCGCGCCTCTCTTCGGCTTTTTTGGGAAGTGAATCCGGGCGTATACTAACGTTATGGTCGGTAATAACCCAAGATGAGGCGAGATGCTGGTTGCTCTGGTGTTTTTGTTTGATAGATGTGCTGGTAGTTTGTTGCCCAGCCGATACGGTTTACCGCTGTTACACTCGGCTGCAGTATAAGACAGGCAGAAACTCTGGTTGCAGGAAACTCCGCCGCTGGCTGATTCCGTGGTCGCGTTTGGCACTGCAAACCCCTCTTGGTGGAATCAAACGCCGCTGCTTCAAAAATCTTGCTACACTTTTACGTAACAATCATTATAGTGGAAGTCGGGATTGAAGTCAAGAATTAATTCACGATTTATTCATAAATATTTGAAATATTTAAAATTTTTAGTCATCCTTTCATGATACTTCCCGGTCGTTCCCGCACCAGGTAGATCCCCGGAATACTGAAGCCGGTCACCACTGCCTTTACGATGATGTTGGCCAGAAAGATCGACCAGACAGTCGGGGCCGGGAGCAACCCGCCGAAGGCAGCCCAGCAGAAAATGAGGCTGTCCAGGGGAACACTGACCGCATTACTGACCAGGACCCTCGCCCACTGGTGGCGCCGGGTGATGCGGGTGACCCAGAGGTGGTACACCTCCGTATCCACCATTTCCGCGGCGATCTCAGCGGCAATGCTGGCGATTACGATCCGCCACACCGGCCCAAGCACTCTGGAAAACTCCCCGGCCAGTCCCCAAGCCGGGTCCCCTGGAAGCCAGGCTGAGAAGGCGAAAAAGGCGGCCATGAACAGATTGATCCCCCCGGCCAGCACGATCACCAGCCGGGCCGCCCGCTTTCCCAGCCGCTTGTGGACCAGATCTCTGAGGGTGAAGGTAACCGGATAGATAAAGGTACCGGCATCGATGGAGAGCCCGAACAGCACGGCGATCTTCAGGCTTGCCACATCGGAGATGATCTGGGCGGCGATGTACAGGGACACCAGGATGATGCCGGCTGCAGGCAGCGCGGTGAGCCGTTTGTCGGAATTGGTCGCGTCGTCCATCAGGAGTGCATCAGGTTCGTCGGGAGAAGAACCGGCGGAACAGACCGGTGATTCGCTTGCTGCCGATCGGGAGCTTCTCCTCGGTAAAGGCGTCTATGTCCTCCTCCCGCCCTCCGACCAGCAGAATGTCATCACCCTGCAGCCGATACTCCGGAGCGTAGAAGAAATACTCCTCCTCTTCGAGTTTGCGGTAGGCGATGACGTTCAGATTGTACTTACGCCGCATATCCACCTCTACGAGGCTCTTGCCGTAGAATTTTTCCGGAACCTTGACCTCGGCAATCACCAGCTCGCTCGAGATGGGCAGATAGCTGAAAATCTGGGAGGAAATCAAAAACGGTGCTATCCGCTTGGCCGCCTCCAAATTCGGGAAAACGACCTTGGTAGCCCCCACCAGATCGAGGATCTCGCCATGCTCGGTGCTCTCCGCCCGGGCGATGATCTCTTTGACCCCCAGCTTCTTGAGATAGTTGGTCACCAGGATGGAAGCCTCGATTCGATCCCCAAGATCCACGACCGCAGCGTCGATGTTCGGAGGAACGAGCTTGCGGATGATCTCCTCATTCAAGACGTCGGCTATGTAGGCCGAAGCGACCTTGTCCTTGTATAGCTCGATTACGTCCCTGTCCTTGTCGATGATGATCATCTCCGCATCCGTAGCCAGGAACTCTTCCAACAGACGGCGGCCGAAACGACTCAAACCGATTATCACAAACTGCTTCATTATCCGATCAGAACCTCCCCTTGTGGATGATCCAGCACGTGAACAGGATAGGGTCTGGAGCGGGGAATGGCCAGGGCCAGCAGCCCGATCCTCCCCATGAACATGGTAACAACGATCACGAGTTTGCCAACCCCCGTCAAGCCCGCCGTAGCCCCCAGAGACAGGCCGACGGTACCGAAGGCGGAAAAGGTCTCGAAGACCAGAGAGAACACATCGATCCGATGCCCGGCGAACCACAGTTCGGTGATGGTCAGCAACAGAAAGCTCCCGAACAGAAGAAGCAGTGCTTTGAGCATGAACATGGTGGCGTGGAATATTCTGTCCCCGGCGATCTTTCTCTTGAACACCGTGACTTCACCCCGCGAATCCGGACCCTGAAAGAGCATGAGCAGAACGATGAAAAAAGTATTGACCTTTATACCTCCGGCGATGGACCCGGAACCGCCGCCGATGAACATGAACAACATGGTGAGGGTCTTGGACGGCGTGGAGAGATTGCCCTGGGGTACGGTGTTGAATCCTGCGGTGCGGGGAGTAGCCGCCTGAAACAAAGCGGCCACGATCTTCTGAGCCGGAGTGAGGAGGGCCATGCTGCGCCCGGCTTCAAATGCCAGGTAAAAACCGGTCGCAAAGACCAGGAGAATCCCGGTCATCAGGAATACGATCTTGCTGTGCAGGCTCAAATGCTTCTTTTTGACCATGCCGGTGGCCGCCGCATCCCGCAGCACTACGAAACCGAGACCGCCGAAAACCACTAAAATCATAACTGTCAGACTCACAACCGCATTCGTCGTGTAGCCTTCCAGGTTGTTCGAAAACAGAGAAAATCCGGCGTTGCAGAAAGCGGAGACCGCATGGAAGAGGCTGACAAACAGCCTGTTTTCGGGCACGCTGGCTCGGAATGCCCGGAAGAGGATCAGGGTCCCGACCAGTTCGAAGCTCAGGGTGACGGCGACGATACGCCGGATGATCGCCATAGTACCCAAGCCGGAAGATTCCAGATAGTAGCCCCTGATGATCCTGTGCCGGATCAAAGAAATGCGTCCCCGGGGCCGGGCCAGGTAGATCGTGCTGAAGGTTATGATCCCCAGTCCTCCAGCCTGGATTAAAACCAGTATCATGATCTGTCCCACTGTGCTGTAGGTGGGGGTATCGACGGTGATGAGCCCTGTTACGCAAACGGCAGAGGTCGCCGTAAACAGGGCGTCTATCAGGGGTAGCCTTTCCGTTCCTCCCCACGAAACGGGGAGATAGAGAACGATGGTTCCCAAACTGATGACAGCAAGAAAATAGGAGAAGAGAAACAACTTATCGGACTGTAGAACTCTCCTCAAAGATTTCGCACCCTCGAACGTCGGCTTGGCATCGAAAAAAAAGACAAAAAAATACCTGGCAACGTCCTACTCTCCCACCCACAATTGGGGTAGTACCATCGGCGCAGGAGGGCTTAACTGCCGTGTTCGGGATGGGAACGGGTGTTTCCCCTCCGCTATAGTCACCAGGTAATTATTATCGTATTTAGTCGTAGATTTCAAAGAACAAAGTTCAAGTTTATTCTTTGAATATCTCCTTCATGTCATTACGACAGATGCACGAAGTGCATCTGGAGAATGAGATCGCGAAGAGCGATCTCACGAAGGGTGAACAAAAGATATGGTCAAGCCTCACGGGAAATTAGTACTGGTCGGCTAAACATGTTACCATGCGTACA
>Ga0180437_10003785_pt1 | contig 22155 bp, 21 predicted proteins | sample SS_ome_4_FD_132410 | JGI IMG/M metagenome (GOLD analysis project Ga0180437, IMG submission 132410) | Hypersaline lake sediment archaeal communities from the Salton Sea, California, USA - SS_3_D_1 metaG | ecosystem: Environmental > Aquatic > Non-marine Saline and Alkaline > Hypersaline >...
GCCGATGTGGCCCCACATCACATATTCCATTCCTTGTTCATCGAGGATAGTGATATAGTATTGAAGATAATCCCGTAGAGCTTCATTAGGCACGGCCATGTCAGTTCCAATCTTGTGAACCTCGTGGTACTGTGCCTTCCTCTGTGCAATGATGCCATTGACAGTCTCTGGTACAAAATGTCTCACAGTCTTCATCTTTGCCAGCTCTGATCGGTCCATGCCAGCCCAGCTTGATTCTGAAGAGGTGTTGTTCTTCATGAGAATCTCTTCCAGACCCATGACCAGCTCTTCCATGTTGTCTGGTGTGAATGAGAATTCAAAGAATATTATTGCCCGAGTGTCATCCTTCATCGCAGGCACTTTGATTCCAGCCGAACCAGCTTTCTCCTTTATCATTTCAATGGCATGTGGTCCAAAGTACTCCAAGAAGTCCATCTTTATGGGGGATTCTGGTGCACGAACATCATAGACAAAGTTGACAGCATCATCCACGCTTGGGAAGAAGGCCATCACCGTCATGATGTTCTCTTCAAGTATGACAAGACCTAATTCAACCTCTGTGATGACACCAAGGATTCCCTCTGAACCAACAAAGAGGTCAATGAGATCCATGTCAGGTTTTGCATACAGACCTGCAGCATTCTTTGTTTTCGGCATTGTGTAGGAGGGGACGGTCACCTCAACCTCAGTTTTGTCACTGTGGACAATCACGAACTTTCCATTGTCAGCTCTCACAGTTCCCCTCTGAATGTCCAAAATATCACCATTTGCCAGAACAACTCTGATACGACGGACCCAGGGTCTCACGGCTCCGTATTTGAAAGTCCGTGCTCCCGATGCATTGCAAGCCACGATGCCGCCTAGCCAAGCACTCATCTCAGTTGGATCAACAGGAAATGTAAACGTATCAGTTTCACTTAGGAAACGTTCCAGTACCCTCTGTTGTTCACTGGTCCCTTTACCTTTCAATGCTTCCAGCTTTTTTGACTGCACTGCTTCAACTAGGTCTTCAAGTGTCAAGCCGCATTGTGCTGCAATCGAGTAAAGCCCTTCAGATTCATCGAAGTCCATGTATGACAGCTGTGTCATTCTTTCTAGATTCAATACAATTCCACCCAGTGGTACTGCAGCGCCAGTGAGACCGGTCCTCCCACCTTGAATCGTGACTGGTGTGCCACTCTCATATGCACTCCTCATGATCGAGGCAATCTCAGCCTCTGTTGAGGGAAAGATAATTTTTTCAGCGATGCCATCAAACGAGTGGCTCTCATCATCGAGATACAACGCATACGTATCCGTGATCTCTACTTGATCAACGATTGTCTTAGTCTGCGAGAGATCAACATCTTCTGAAGCCTGTGCAACAATACGGTTTGTCATTGTTAATCATCCTAAAAGATGCGATATCAAAGATATGCTCTGGCAATTCAACTAATCCCTTTTAAGAGGACCATATTGCTGCACTTTTTGTGAGTGAGATAGCTTGAGGATTGCTGCGGTTTCTGATATTCATGTGCTTCAAGACGGGAGCGATACACTCCTTCTGACAGAAATCAAAGAACGGGTTGAAGAGATTAACCCAGATGTCTTTGTCATATCTGGAGACATCAGTGATAGACTAGATGTTCTATCACACTCTCTGTCTATACTTCACTGCGCAAACTGCATCAACCTCTTTGTAGCAGGGAATCACGACATCTGGTTTGAGGAAGGAGGTGGTCCTGGGTCTCTTGAGAAGTATTCCAGACTCATTGGGGAAGTGTGTAAGAAGAATGGTTTTTCCCACATTCCCGATTCTCCAGTTGTGAAGGGAGATTATGCATTCGTGGGAAGTATGGGATGGTATGACTACTCGTTCAGACGGGAGGACCTAGATATCCCTATGCAGAACTATATGCAGAAAGAATATCGGGGGGCTGTATGGTATGATCTCTTCAGAGTGGACTGGAGTTTTACTGATATTGAGGCTACGGACCTTTTAAACAAGAAACTTGAATATGACCTGAAAACAATATCAGAGGATATCAAGCATGTCATCTATATTTCTCATCATCTACCGTTTCGGGATTTGACAATCTATAAGAACAGATTGCCTTGGGATTTTCATGGAGCGTTCATGGGAGCAGAGAGCACAGGACAAATCATAATGAGTGATGAGAGAGTAAGATTGTCAATTTCAGGACATAGCCACATCCGTAATATGGTCTCATACACAAATCTTGTCGCTCTGACTGCTCCTTTAGGATACGGACGTCCTGATTCAAAGGATTTGGATGAATTTGTAAAGGATGCAGTGGCTGTGATTGATTTGGATGGAAAAGAAGCGAAGGTTCGTGACTTTGTTAAAGGGGATTTGTCTGAAGGACTTCCCTTCGTGTCGTCTAGGAATTAACTCGACACATTAATGAACAGGAGGAATAGTCAGGGTGGTCATATAGGAATGTAAAAAATCAATCTACAAATCTGAAGAGACCAGCAACATGAGAAAGATAGGATGGGAAATAATTGCAACGATTTTCATAGCAATAATGGTTGCAGTTTCACTCATCTTAGTAGTCGTCTTTCAGAATTTGCCAGTTGCTGTTCTTGTCATTTTTATAGGGAGCTATGTCCTAATCTCTACAGAGAAGATTAACCGGACTGCAATGTCACTTCTAGGAGTGGCTTTGGCCGGACTCATACTCTATGTCGGGCAGGTGATGGGAGATCCTCTTGGTGCTAGTTTTGCAGAACTCATAGAACATGTTGAATGGGACACGATTATTTTCATCATAGCAATGAGTATCATTGTATCAGTAGCAGCTGCGTCTGGCATTTTCCAATATATCGCCCTCAGAATAGCAGCCAGGAGTGAGGGGGACCCCAAACAGCTCTTCATAGTCTTTATGGTCTTTATTTCAGGAATCAGCCTCTTCTTCGATACAGTATCAACCATGTTGATTGCTGCGCCGCTCACAATTGAGATTTGCAAAGCACTTGAAATTGATTTCAAACCATTTCTCATTGCAGAAGCGATAACATGTAATTTCTCTTCTATTCCATCGGTCGTTGGTGCAGTGCCAAATCTCGTGATTGCAGGTAAAACAGGGCTGAATGTTGGATTCCTATTTGTAATCTTCATGCCTCTCTCAATTATCCTATTTCTTGTCAGTTTACCTATCTTTCTTAGGTGGTATAGCTCAGCATTTGGGACAACAGATGAACATAGAGTGGAAGCCGTCTTTTCAATTGACCCATCTTCCATGATTAAGGATAGATGGGACTTCAACATCTCAGTCGGAGCAATCGTCTTCCTTGTCATTGGTTTTGCCTTAGGTCCAGCTTTTGGACTTACACCTGCCATGGTAGCCCTTATCATTGCTGGACTCCTCCTTCTACTGGCTCATGAAAGAGCAAACGAGTTTCTGAATAGAATTGGTTGGCCTACTGTCTTCTTTCTTGTAGGCCTTTTCGGACTTGTAGGGGCGTTAGATATGACGCTGTTGATTGATGCATTGGGAAATGCTGTTGCGGGTTTCATTACAGAGGGGTCAGTATTTGCCACAGTTTTTCTTGTTTGGATTCCTGCTATGCTTTCAGCATTCCTTGACAACCTACCTGTATCACTGGTTCTCGCTCCAATTGCAGTTCGGTTTCAGAATCCATTGGCATTGGTCTTTGCGGTCAACATAGGGGGGTATATCTTCACACCATTAGGATCGCCGGCCAATATGGTAGCTATCGGTCTATCGGAGGCGCAACACGATCCGATTCCATTCATAGAATTCGTGAAGATTGGGACACTCCTTGGTATTATTCACCTGACCATCGGTAGTGGTTACCTGATTCTACTTCAGTTCTTATTTGGGATTTAGATTTATGTTGTTAAACGTAGGTTTTGCACATCTCCATAGGAATAAAGAAATGCAAGAATGTTCTAGGACTGTCAACGACCAAAGAGAAAGGATAGAGAAATAGACCATGCAGGAACCAGTTGGCACACTTGTGTTACTTATCTTCATTGGAACATATCTTATGATTTCCAGTGAGAAGGTAAATCGTGCAGCAATGTCCATGGTTGGTATGGGACTTGTGGGACTGGTTCTATGGGCTGCATTCAGTATTGATTCTGCTGCAGGATCCCCGAATCCCATGGGAGCCACATTTACCACGCTCGTCGAACATATAGAGTGGAGTACAATCCTCTTTCTAATTGCGATGATGGGAGTCGTTTCTGTAGCTCGAAACTCGGGTATGTTTCAATACATCGCGTTGACTCTTGTCAGACCCTCAGGCGGAAATACAAAACGACTCTTCACAGTATTCATTGTCTTCGTGTTTGTGATATCACTGGTCTTTGATACATCATCAACGATACTGATAATGGGACCGTTAACAATTGAGGTATGTAAGGCCCTAGAGATTGACTTCAAGCCATTTTTAATATCTGAGGCAATTGTTGCTAATTTTGCTTCGATTCCATCAGTAGTAGGTGCGGTACCAAATCTTGTGATTGCAAACAAGATAATCGAAGAAGGAGTTACAGGTTTTGATGCCTCTATACTCTTCTTGACAATGATGCCTCTTTCCATCATGATATTGCTTGTGTCATTGCCTCTATTTTATCGAATGTTCAGAGGGAAACTTCCTGATTCTGCTGAGGAAGTCGTAGATGAAGTCTTCGTAGTATCACCTTTACACATGATTAGATCTAGGAATGACTTCTATCTGTCTTTGATTGCCATTGGGATTCTTGTCTTAGCATTCACCTGGGGACAGGGTTCTGGACTTGAACCATCACTTGTTGCAATAACTGTGGCTTTCTTTGTACTGATAATGACAAGAGAGAGGGTAGAGGACATATTATCGAAGATAAATTGGAATACAGTATTTTTCTTAATTGGAATCTTCGGGCTCGTCAGTGCGCTGGGTATTGTCGGATTTATTGATGATATAGGGCTAGCAGTGGACTCAATTGTATCAGAGAACACAGGAACTGCTGTGGCATTTCTGGTTTGGGTTCCAGCAGTTCTTTCGGCTGTCATTGATAATATTCCAGTGTCAGTTGTTCTGGCACCTATAGCGGCGACCCTTGCTACAGCCTCACCAGTCTTCCCAGCAATCTTGGTTTTCGCCGTAAACGTAGGTGGGTACGTTCTCCCCATTGGTGCTCCAGCAAATATACTGGCAATGGCAATGTCTGAAGAAGAAAATGATAGGATAAGCTTCAAAGATTTCCTGAAGATAGCCACACCTTTATCTCTCATTCATCTATTAATTGGAACAGGGTGGCTCTTTCTGATGTCATTAATTATCTGATTTATCAATAAGGAGGGTGGCGTCTGCCCCCGTTAATCGGGCCGCCGGGAGGACGACACCGCGGAAACAGGACGCCAAACTATGTATATATCATTTGATTAAATAGCTTTAGTTATTGTCAATGGACTTCCATCCACGGTTAATCCTCATCTTTATACGGAAGAAATAGGCGGGTCAGTACACTATTTGAAGAGGTTCTAAGTCTTGCCAAAACGTGCCCGATGTCCCTTCTGTGATCAACTTTTCAATCGAGACATTTTAGATTCTCACATAGCGAAATGCAGAGCTCAAAAGACCAGACATAATTCGGATAGCCATACCATTCGTCGGAGGGTCGTTGTTGATGGGAGTAATGTTGCATATCATCTATCACCGCATGGACAGCCAAAAGCGCAAAACCTGCTACTAGCATATCAAAGTCTTAGAGCCGCAGGATTCGATGCAGTATTTGTGATATCAGCAGCCCTGATTCACAGTGTTGACAAGCCTTCTCTACTTGACTCATTCATCTTGATTGCTGATACAATTGAGGCTCCAAAGGGAACAGATGATGATCTTAAAATAATCCAGCTGTCAAAGAAACTCGATGCGGACATCATATCAAATGACCGATTTCTAAACTGGCAAGAAAGATTTCCTTGGCTTGCTTCTCGTCTTAGAAGATATCGAATGACTCCATCAGGACTGATTTTGACCAAGTGAACAGAACTAAAATCATGTATTCTTCGAAATGATTAAAATCAATAAAGATGAGGCACTTCTACCCCTTTTATTAACTAGAGAGGTGACGTGAGATGCAAGCTACTGAACTGAGAGAGAAATACCTGAATTTCTTCAAAGCAAGAGGACACTCAGTGATAGCCTCCGCATCACTATTTCCAGAGGATGATCCTACAGTACTATTCACCTCAGCGGGAATGCATCCACTAGTCCCATATCTGCTGGGCCAACCACATCCAGAAGGGAAGCGTTTGACAAATGTCCAGAAATGCGTTCGTACAACGGACATTGAGGATGTTGGTGACACTACGCATCTGACATTCTTCGAAATGCTTGGAAACTGGAGTTTGGGGGACTATTGGAAAAAAGAAGCGATAACATGGAGCTATGAGTTTCTTACTTCAAAGAAGTATCTTGGACTCGACCCTCAGAAGCTCTCTGTGACTGTCTTTGCTGGAGATGAGGATTCTCCAAGAGATGATGAAGCTGCAAATGCGTGGCGAAGTGTAGGAATCCCTGACGAGAGGATCTATTTCCTCAGTAAGGAGGACAACTGGTGGATTGCAGGGAACGCTGGTCCTTGTGGCCCCTGCACGGAGATGTTCATTGAAGTCGATGAGATTCCAAAATGCAGTCCAGATTGTCGGCCAGGATGTGATTGTGGTCATTTCGTTGAAGTTTGGAACGACGTGTTCATGTCCTACTACAAACATGACGATGGGTCCTATAGTTCGTTGGATATGAGGAGTATTGACACTGGAATGGGTGTTGAAAGGACCATTGCGATGCTTCAGGGCGTACCTACTGTGTTTGATACCGAGCTGTTCATCCCCCTGATTAACTTGGTCAAGGAACTTTCTAGCAGAGAGGAGTTCACAGAGGCGGATGAGAGATTAGTTCGGACTATTGTGGATCATGCACGATCAGCAGTCATGATAATGGCTGATGATAGGAAGATAGGACCCTCAAATGTTGAGCAGGGATATATAGTACGACGACTTCTGAGAAAGGCAATCCATAGTGCTGATAGGCTTGGTATTGAGCATGGCTTTTTGAATGATCTAGCAGAGATAGTAATTGCGATGTTCAAGGACATCTATGGAGAGGTCGAGCGAAACAAGGAATTCATCATGACGAGTCTCTATAAAGAAGAAGCTAAGTTCAGAAAGACCCTGAGTAAAGCACTAAGAAGGTTCGAAAAGATCTACCAAGATACAGGCATCATAACTGGAGAGGATGCCTTTCTGCTCTTCACAAGTTTTGGGTTACCGTTGGAGATGACCCGAGATTTGGCTGAAGAGAAGGGAATTGAAATAGACATGGATGAGTTCACGAAGCAGTTTGAGGAGCATAGAGAGATATCAAGAACTGCAACTCAGGGTAAGTTCAAAGGGGGTCTAGCTGAGCATAGTGAACAGATTGTGAAATTGCACACAGCTACTCATTTACTTCAAGCAGCACTAAGAAAGGTCCTAGGTAATGAAGTGACTCAAAATGGAAGTAACATAACTGAAGAACGCTTGCGGTTTGATTTCACGTTCTCAAGGAAGTTAACACCTGAAGAGATTGAAAAAGTAGAAGAATTAGTGAATGATATAATTGATCAAGATCTTGAGGTCATACAACAATTTCTCCCTTATGATAAGGCAATCGGGATGGGAGCTCTTGCATTCTTCAAAGAGAACTATGGTGAAACAGTCTCAGTGTATTCAGTTGGTGATTTTAGTATGGAGCTATGTGGTGGACCACATGTCAAGCATACGGGTATTCTTGGCAAATTCAAAATAGGAAAACAGGAGAAGATTGGAGCTGGTATTGTGAGGATAAGAGCAACTCTTGAAAGATCCTCCTAGATTATTGGCGCAAGGTCTATTTGGAACATGAACAACCAAACCATAGACGGTAATCTTGGTGGTAATTGCGATGGGAACCTTCTCAAGAATTTTAGGAACGGGAGATAAAGAATTGCAGAAAAAAGCTGAAGAATGCTTATTGAAATTAAGCAAAGCATTACAATCGGCAAGCGCGAAAATGAGAGTCACTGCGGAGGTCTGGATTGAAGGTGAACATCACAAACTCGATGAACTTGAGAAAGAAGTAATCGCCCTAGAACGTGAAGCAGACCGAGTGAAAGAAGACCTTGTGGAAAATATTCTCTCAAAACATGCCTTTCTGCCTCAACAAGCACAAGAACGTCATATTCTTTCAAGCCACCTTGATGGGATTATTGATGCAGCAGAGGATGCCGTTCGAATGATGGCTGTTGGTAAAGGTATGAAACCTCCTGAGGAAATCGAGGACATAGCTAAGAAGAGTTGGATTTGTACTGATTTGCTCCAAGATGCTGTGAAGTACCTGTTCACAGATTTCAAGAGATCTGTTGAAATAACCAGACAAGTTGATCTTGTGAGAGAAGAAGCCAGAGATTTGCAGTATGCCTTGCTGAAGAAACTATTCAGAGAATCAAAATACAAACCGCCAGCGATACATTTCTATAAGAGTGTGTCCGAAAGAGTACTGGAGGTTGCCATAAGGGCGGAGTTGGCAGGTGACTACATCCGCGAGTTAGCAATCAAATATTCATAGAAGGAGCGTTGAATCATTTGGATACAGTTGTCCTCCTTCTAGGGATTTCCTTCATCGTTGCTTTTGCTATTGGCGGCAATGATGAAGCCATGAGTCCAGCAGTTGGTGCGCGTGTATTCACTCTTCATGCAGCTGTAGTCTTGGGAGGGTTTTTGAGCATAGTTGGTGCTCTGACTCTTGGTGGGAGAGTATCGGAAACAGTTGGTTCAGACTTGGTGTTTCAACAGGTAATGACTCCTACAATGGCCCTTGCAGTACTTCTTTCGATGGCGGTATGGTTATTGATTGTGTCTACAACCAAAGGACTCCCTATAAGTACAACTCAATGCATGGTAGGTTCTGTTATGGGAGTAGCAATTTTTGCCCCCTTTTTCGGAGAATTTGGATGGGGAATTGAATCTATATCATGGTCTGTCGTATTAGAGATTTTTAGCGGATGGATAATTTCTCCTATCATTGGATTTTTTATATCTGCAGCAGTATTTCGAATGGTAAGAAAAGTTCAAGCAAGGGCCACTGGATTTACAGGGAGAGAAAAACAAGAGCAGATTGCAGCTTATGGATTAGCTTTCTTTCTAATCATTGTAAACTTGAGCCGAGGGGGGAATGATGTTGCCAACGCTGTTGCGCCGCTTATATCATTACCTGATTTTCAAACAGCTATAACTATTGGTCCTATCTCATTACCAGGAATTGTAATTCCTCTGTTCGTTGGTGGCGTGGGAATGGCTTTAGGTTTAATAATTGTGGGACGAAGGGTCATCAAGGTTTTAGCTACTGAAGTTGTCACACTGACCCCTTCTTCAGCTCTAGCGGCCTCAGTATCTGTGGCATTGATAACATTCGTGGGCACATATATCGGACTGCCTCTAAGTGGAACCCATTTATTGGTAGCTGCCTTAATCGCTGTGGGATGGGTTGCCCGAACACCTGTACAGACAAGACAAGTCAGGAATATAATAATATCATGGGTGATTACTGTTCCCATGTCTGCCATTCTGGGAGTTGTTGTATATGCAATCATCTCACCATTCATGTGATTATTCCGAAGAATGTATGGACAAAGAAGAAAGGATGAAAGACTTCTACAATTACAACTCAGGTATTTTATGAATAAGGATATACTCCTTTGCCAGTTTTCCGAGTTCATTGGCCTCTTCACTCGATAGGTGAACACGATGGCCTGAATCAGGAGGGGGAGTTTCTCTGTGGGTGGCTTCTATGATTGCTAGATCAGCATCATATACTACAGATTCAACTCCAGAACATAGACGCGTGTCACCTGTATAGGCGACTGTAGTGTTGCCAATTTGGACTCTGTAACCCAAAGCGGGCTCTAAGGCTCCAGTGCCTTGGTCAAATTCAGATGAGAAGTGCTCAACCTCAAAGGACTTGATTTTAAAAAAATCAGTGTCAAAACCAGATCCCTGTGAAAGCTCGTGATACCAAATCTTGAAGGGGAGAGTCTTCCCATAGAGGTCTCGAAAGCCCTTGGTTATACTAATTGCCTCATCACACCCAGTTGGAATTAGTATGTTGAGTTGATTGGTTCTCTTCAGCATACGCATGAATCCCAAAAGGGAGTGGAGACCGCCCACATGATCGAAATGTCCATGGGAGATCGCTAAGGGGTCAATATCATTTAGAGAATCAACAAATCCATGTGACAGGAGATCCCTGAGAACACCATCCCCCACATCAAGCATCATAATCTTTCCTGTGAACTTCGAGGTCAGCAGTATTGTTGTGCCCACTCCTGCCACACTAAAGGGGATATTCACATGAACCTCATCGTTTTCCCATTCTGCTCTATACTGACCAAACATGTCATTGCTCATCTGTAACTCTAACCCACTAGTGAGTTCTGTGATCACGTGTTATATGTCTTGACTAAGAATTGAAAGACAATTGAATGGAGTGGATTCAATCCACTCCATCCTTATACCTAATCATATCCCAAAGGATTGATTCTCGCAAGAAAGTTCATGAAGTATCCTATGAGAACTGATACAACGAGGCCTGCAGCAGTCGTAAGGATTACGACAACCCAATCAGGAGTTGCTCCATAGAACATCTGCATGAGAGACCAGTAGATACCAGCAAATGACATGCCTGAGAATGCAACTTTCTTGAGTGGAACCTTGACTGTCCTAGTCTGGAGGACACCCATGTCAACCAAAGCAGCTGCAAGTGCACCAGCCTTGTCCGGTTTTAATTTCAGTCGCTTCCCAAGCTGTCCAACGGTCACCTTTGACTTGGGTTTCATCACCCTTAACGCTTTGGGAGCGTATTCTGCGATGTCCTGAGAGAAATGTTGGATTGCTGATGTAGTATCAATTCCGCACTTCGAGCACGTCGGGGCATTCTTCTTCCATTTTCTGCCGCATTGCGGACATCGTTTGCCGTCCCATGCGCTATTTGCAGCCTGACTAACACGCCTCACTAGCTCGTCTTTATCGATTGTTTCTGCATCCTTCTTTGATTTTCTTCGTAAGACAACAGCTGTTGGGAATATCCCAACATCGGAGCCACGATTTGCACCTTTCATCTTCCGTGCAGCAAGGATCCCTCGTTGAAACTCATCAAGAGAGAGGATCATCGAGAACACTGCCATAACAGCAAAACCGACGGTAACAAGACCACTGACTGAAAGGAGGACTCCAAAGCCAGCAGGACCAATTCGAAGAACAAAGCCCTCACTCACAGTTACGTTCACACTGGGTGAAGATGAGTTTGAGTACGTGAAGGAGAATAAGCCTGTCACTGTACCTGAAACCAGAGTGATGTTTCCGAGAGTGAAGAGCGGAGCAAGGGATATCGGTTCGAGAGAGAAACTAGCTGTTGTGTTCTCTGGCAATTCTCCGTAGATACTCATGTCAAATGGAGGAGGATTGATGATTGGGATTGACAGGTAGGCCATCTGGAACTTTGCCTCCTGTATTGTCAGATTGGTTTCTGTGAGTATCGTCACATTGATTGTGATTGGGTCGGACACATCAAGTTGGATTGGGTTTTCAGCATCAGATGTGGCGGCGTTTATTCCATTGACCTCTAGCAAGAAGCCAAGATTGTCATCACCACTCCACCCAGCTGGTGGTGCTGCTTGTGCTGGTACAAAAATAATCGACCATAACAGACAGGTAATCATAAACATAAAGAGAAAATGTGGTAGCGTCCTTCGCATCCTAACTTATCTCCTAGGGACTCAAGTAGAAAAACTGTTAGGACCTTCCCCTTTAACTGTTGTTTGCTTTGAATCCACTACCACCCATTGCCTCTTCAAGCTCCCTATCAAACTCATCATCATCCTCAGGTTCATAGACGATGTGCCGTTTTGGTGGTTTCTCAGGCAGAGGAGCCCAATTTGCGATTGCTCCTAGTGCATATCCGCCAAAGTATGATACGATGATAAGAAGTACTTCGAAGGGTCCCACTGTAAACGCGATAAAAGTTGTGATAGGTTCTGACATGAAAAGAAGGCTGGTTATCAGTCCACCAAAGAAGCTTACGATGACTCCTAGACCAATCCTGTAGCTGGCATTAAGACTGGTCATTCCTGCGAGCGCATATCCAAAAATGAGTCCGATGACAATTCCTGGACCGCCTAGAATGGTAGCATCGAGAGTAGAACCTATTTGCATTCTTTGTCCTCCAAGGCACATATAGAATCAGCAGGAGAACTCATTAATTCTTTCCCATGAGCACAGATTGGAGGGTGATAGGATCATCACCAACCGTCCCAATGGACAATCTCTGACAGCTCTCTCCTCTTTCGCGGAGCATTCTCCTTTTCGCGCGTTCGTTCATCAAGCAAGGTAGGATCACCCTCATGCCCAATGAACACCACTGTTACGATTCGATACTCGTGAGGGATTCCTATTACCTCCTTGAGCTGTTCCTCATTCCAACCTGCTGTTGGATGCCCCATGAGTCCGAGATGAACAGCTTGTAGAAGCATGTTTTCAACAGCCAGACCCACATCCATAGTAAAGTATGGAAGGCCATGCGCTGGGCACCCTCCATCTTCTTTTGCTGCTACCAGAATCATCACAGGGGCAGCTTTCGCATAGGCATTTCCTCGACTCAGTGCTTCATGAGCTCGAGCCAGAACTTCAGGTTCTCTTAGGACAATGAAGTTCCAAGCCTGTGTGTTAGCACAAGATGGAGCCCACCTTCCTGCCTCAAGTATTGATTGAAGCATCTCATCAGAAATGGGTTTGTCGGAGAAGGCTCTTCCACTACGTCGCTTCATGATTTCTTCTAGAATCATAGGTCCCCACAATTCGTTTTGCTATTTATTCCTTGATAGCCATTGATGTTCCACAGTGTTCGGGAATGTCTTGGTGACCACAGACCGCACCCATCCAACATACCAATTGGTCGCCTTCAATATGCATTTCTTTCCCACAGTGGACTGGCACAGTCACTTCTGCTCCGCATTTCTCACAGACTAGCTTACCCAATGTGATATCCTCCAATTACATTAGCTATGATTAATTATTGTTAATATATTAACTATTCGGAAAGGGAAGAGCTCCTTGTTGCCTAAATTCTTCAAGAGTAGAGATGAGTGACATCTTTCTACCTTGGATAGTACTTCTTTGGGTCCTCAGTGAAGACTTTCTCATCAGTCTTGTGCGATCCGGGTGTATCAAGTTCCACGTCACGTTTGAGGGTTCTATCTTCGGATAGTATCTCTCCAAAGACCTCATTTTGAACGATGAGTTTCTGAACCTCATTACTACCAGTCCAAATGGTAGCTAGTCTTGCATCTCTATAAAGTCGTTCGATTGGATAGACATCGGTATATCCAATACCACCAAGGATCTGCATTGCCTCATGGACTGCGGTAAATCCAGCTTCTGTAGCAAACACTTTTGCCTGTGAAACCTCTTTTCTGCACCACTCGCCGGTATCCGCTTTCTTCGCAGCTCGATAGACAAGACCCCTTGCAGCATCCAAATCAGTTGTACAGTCTGCCACCTTGAAACTGATAGCTTCGAATTTCTTTATGGTACGTCCGAAAGCTTCGCGTTTGTCGGCATACCTCACGGCGATTTCAATAGCAGCACGACCCATTCCAATTGGACCTGCGGCAGATGTCAACCTCTCTGGAACCATCATAGCATTGAAAACTGAGTTTCCATCATCAAGGCCGCCAACCAGATTAGACTCAGGAACCTCAAGGTCCTTCATCACAATTCTTGCTGCGCCCATACCACGGCATCCCATTAGTTCATACTCTTCCTCAACCTTGACACCCATGTCCCTGTCTATGATGAAAGCACTCAGGGATTGGTGCGGTGGAGCTTCGAAGTTTGTCTTTGCGTAGACCAAGAAATAGTCCGCCCCAACACCTCCAGCAACAAAACGCTTCTCACCATTGACAACAAAACTATCACCTTGTTTTATAGCAGTTGTATTTGTCCCAAAGAAGTCTGAACCACCCCGGGGTTCGGTAAGTCCTTCACCACAGATTTTTTTTCCTTGAAGTGTTGGCAGTAGATACTCCTTCTTCTGTTCAGGAGTACCAAACTTGTTAATCGCTTCTCCCACAATGCTAGGTAGTGAATATGCACACCCTAGTGCAATTCCGAGGACACCCACCTCTTCAAGCGCGACCATCTCAGAAACCCAGCCTAGACCACGACCACCATACTCGGTCGGAAATCGGAGTCCAAGAAGGTTTTCTTTTGCTGCCGCCTTAATGAACTCATAGGGATATTCCTTTGTTTTACTGTCCATGGCAAGAATAAGGTCACGGTCAACCTTGTCCCTCACGAACCTACGGACTTCGTCACGTATCTCTCTCTCATCCTTAGTTAGTAGAACATCAAACATCATCTATCCTCTCGTTCCCTCTAGCAAAGAGTTGAGTGTATCATCTGATCCACCCTCACTCTTGACATTAATCGCCGCAACAGGACACACAATCTCACACACTAGACATAGAATGCAATCTTCCTCTCTAATTGGGTCCACTACTGGCTGACCGGACTCGTCGAGTATTAAATCAAACACATGAGTTGGACATGCCTCAATGCATTTCTCACAACCAAAACATAGTGAGAAGTCAACTCCCACGATTTCACCATGTATCACAGTTGTCTCACTCTCTTGAGCGCACCTTACTGGATGGCCATGATGGGTTCCGATTATATTCCATGTGTCCCTGTAAGTCCTGTCAATTGGCACGGGAAAACGAACTACGATGTTCCTTTTAGACAATGTGGAAATCAAATTTTTTCCAAAATCTACTAATGCTCCCTCCTTTTCCAACCTAGAAGGAAGAGGATTATGACAAAGACACCACCAGATGCGAGTATCACGTAATTAACTAGCAGATTGGGAATCATGACCTCCATGACATATGAGGCAGTCCTGTTTGCCCAGTCATAAACAGTCACATTGACAACATGAGAGCCATATTCGGAATTTACAATCAAGCAGCTGCATTCTGGAAAATAAACTAAAGCCATAAGTTCACTATCGAGAAAAATTTCAGCACACCTATAATCTGAAATATTTTGCACTGACCAGACAACATTAAGATCAGGCCATATGCTCTGATTTTCATTGATAGTGAGAGATGTGATTTCGGGATTAGTTAGGTCAATTCTGAAATGAAGAAACTCTGAAACAGAGTTGCCAGCTTGGTCAAAAACGGTGAGATTGAGATTATGAGTCCCTTCAGACAGGTTCTTGAGTAGATAGTTGAGTGCAGTTGTGTTGGATTGTGTATCACCATCAATGGTAATCTCTGCATGAGAATAACCACTGAAATCATCCTGATAACTCCAAGTAACTCCTAAAGAACTTGAGGAGTGGTTGCAGAATTGGGCAGGGTTAGTAATGACTGCTTCTGGAGGGGTGGTGTCAATATGAATCTGATAGTGCGCCGCTGAAGCCCCAACATTACCAACAGAATCTCTTACTACAATGTGGAAGTACCATGTACCATTGTCTAAATGTTCAAAACAAGTGCCATTTATGGTTGTATAAGTTCCAGTAAGAGAAGTCGGTATTGTAGAGGGATTTTGGTCTATAATGTAATAATATCCCTCAATTCCATTGACATCTGGTGGAATAGTCCAATTGAACTGTGGTTTGCAATTACGATACCATTGGTCTTGTTCTGGATGAGTTTGAGAAACCACGTAAGGAGCAAGTACAGTACAGTCATAGTTTATAGAGAGGAGCGGATCACCCACAATATTCATTCCATAATACCATTCTAAATACTCAGAGCCGGCAGAACTTGCAGAGGTTAGAGACTGTGAGAACCAATAAATCAAACTTGTGCCCAAGGTGGTGTTCTGGCTCAGTGGTTCGTAAAACGCATCACAGTCCATCATACTACCAGTCTTGCTACTCCCAATGGTAGCGAGGCTGAAATCGCCGCTAAATGTATAGGTCACAGCGAGATTGTCATTTGCAGTCCATTTAGCTCCAGAGCAACAAAATAGATTGTAAAAATTAAAAGAGGGCGGAGCTGCTCGAACTTGGGCGGATGAAGCAGTTCCCTCTCCGGAGCCACTAGGTCCAAAATAATGCATTGTCGAGGAGCTGTGGGCACAAAGGTGACCCCATTGGTAGTCTTGAGTAAGTCTATTTGTGAGCCAGTCAGAGGCATTAGTATATGTGGTGGGCAGTCGAATGTTCGTACTCGTGTCATAAGCTAGTGCTAAATCTGCACACCAACGCGCACCCCAGGACTTGGACCAATCATCATCTATGTAGGCCAGTGCACGATGATTCCGCTGAACCCCGCCTATACGATAATTATGTACCCTAGAAAGATAGTTTGTAATGTGATCAGCTACACCTGAGCCCCATGTGAGACATTGAGGGTCTATTCGACCAACAAAGATCTCAGGGTAGATATCAGTTACAGGAGAGCTGCTGTGAGTGTCATAAATACCGTCGACAGGATTGATGTCAGACCACTGACCATCTAGGTCCATCAGATAGAGATCACAAATGAAGGTTTCAGCTGAAAAGGATTCAGATGCCTCATGGTGGTAGAGGGCATACGGGAGGCGACCAATCAATACGGCTCCAACGAGGTTATCACTCTCAAACCAATCGGATAGAAGGTCTTTCAGGTCCTCTGCTGTTGCTATAGCGTTGGTGTACAGAATTGTACGATAACCAGTGTCACTAAGATCTTTCCGATATTGATTTACAGCATCAGATACATCTGCGGAGATTGAACTTTCAACTACCAGAGCGATGGTGTCTGCTTCTTGAATGGATTCGGAGGGTATGGTTGCAATGCAGTCAATTTTGGAAACGCTAGGACTGGTGAGTGAATCTGTAGTATCGGATGTGAGTATGGAATATCTAGGACCTTGACTTTGTAGTGGAATATTGGTTAATGGAACTGAGAGAAGAAGACAGAGAAATAAAGTTCTGAACAAGTCTCGATTCAGTAGGATAGTCAGAGGCAAATCCACTCCTAGGGTGTTTGCTCCGTGTATCCATATGAATTTGTCTTGAACCGTAAACGGTAATCAGCCAACAATGGTGCCAGATATCTTGCTCCCACAACTAACCGTTCCCACATACGTTCTGCCTTCTCTGGCGTTTGTAGGGTCAGCTCTACATCAAAATTGTGTGGTCCATAGATTGGAATCCAGCCAGTCATATCAGCGAGTGTGAACAAGTGAGCACTCACTCTTGGATACGCGCGCTCATCAAACGACACATATGGCAGGTACTCTTCTCTGTCCGGATGATCCATGGGAAGTCCAGAACAGCTCTGAGTCGTCAAAAAACCCAGCTCATTCAACTCTTTGATATGCGACCGTATTGATGCATCAACAGAATACAGGAAGTCTTGTGTTGAATAAGATTCGTGAAGTGATGCCTCCCAGTTTTGTCTATACCATTGATACTCACTTGATATCCATTGCACACTTGGGATGATCCCATGTCTGAGTCCTTGTCTATACAGACTGAGGGCATCCATAATCCTCGGGAGATTGCCTAAAAGTCGATACCATGACTGAACTCTAATCGATGGGTGACTCGAGTTTCGGAGAATCACATCAGAAGTTTCGGTCAGCTCAGTTTGCCATAGAGAGGCGTCAGCTATAGTGAAGAGATGAGCCTCAAACCCTGGGTAGCTGGATTTACTGATTCGGATGGATGCTGGTTCATCCAGATGTTCACCTAAACCTAGGCAATAACTGTCCATTATCAAGTCATATTTTGATAGCGATCTAAGTCGCCTCTCAATCTCAAGCGTGTTCATAAATCAACTCCAAGTGACTGCTATAGGAATAGATATTCAAAGATGCTTATCTACTCTTCACATGATTCTTGAAGTGATTAAATGTGGAAGTGGGTGACTACGATATAGAGAGGAGATTGGTAGATGAGTGATCGGTTGAGCGAGCTTGAACAGATTCACACCATTGTCAAGCAAAATCCAAAAGAGCTTCCAAGCGAAACCCGAAAGCAATTCTGGAAAATAGTACGTCAAATAAAGAGAGAATCAAGTCCTAACGAGGAGGAGATTACAAAAGCTGCAGTGATACGGGATATCCTCTTTGAAGCAAACAGAGGTCGGACCTATCCTCTTGGTCCAGTATTATCGTTAGAGATTATTATTGGATTGCTAGCGGTCTGGATATATCTATGGGCCCTCGAAACGCCTTTAGATTGGACAATGCTTCTAACTTGGGATTTATCAAACTGGATGACCTTCGTGTTGCGTTTCCTCTTTGTGTTCGCAGCCATTGTGTTTCTCTATCCTATTGGGCGGGTCATAGCCGGCAAATGGGCGGGTATCAAATTGGTGGGGATGTGTAGGGATCAGTACTACGAGCCCACTGTGAGGATTGATTATGTGACTTTTCTGAAGGCTCCGGCTTCAAAGAGAAAATGGTTCTTCTTCTTTGCAGGACTCTGGACAGTCATAACATCACTGTGGCTTTGGATTTTGGGGATGATCGTGGCATGGGACTACACAGCCCTCATACCAGCAGTAGTCCTCACAGTCTTTGAGGGGGCAGTTATTATCAGTGGGAATCCATCAGCAGCACGAGGAGAGATGGGGCATTATAACCGCGAGAAGCGAATAGAACGTGCGTGGAAGAGAAATCTAGCAAAGATGAGAGAAGAATCGCAAGTTGATTGATATACCTCTTGGTTCATTGCAGCTGAAGAGGCGATTAAATGCCAGATGAACAGAAGGATGTCACTGAAAAAGTCTTGGCGGGTATGAAGGACTCAAGGAAGACAGGAAGGTGTGTAACTTGTGGCTATGATGGTCAGGATAACGAGCTCTTCAACTGTGAGTCGTGTGGGAAACCAATCTGTACTGATTGTTACAGTATGACTGACGACTTTGAGATGATATGTCAGGACTGTGTTAGAGCTAGAGGGTTGACTTCTGACGATCTTCAGGTCTAATCTTGTTGTCGTTTGAGCCACTCATCCATCAATTCTGCATCTTCTAGCAGAAACTCCACCACACTTGGCCAAATTGTACCATCATCTCGGGCCTTGTTCTCGAAGTTGTTAGTGTTTATCCATGCTGACAATGCAGATTGTGTCTTTGTGTCAAAGTTATTCCCATGATCCTCATCAAGATGACCAAGAGTGACCAGTGCATCTTGAATTATTGATAACAGATCACCCTCAATCTTCACCAAGAGATTGGGGTCTTCTCGTGACAGGAGAGTCATGTCGTATATGTTGAAGATTCGAATGAGCTCATCAATCGGGCGTGGATGCTCATCGACCCGGACATCCACATATCGGTCATTGCCACCTTCATAACCACCCTTCTCCCGTACAACGAGTATGGCAGCTGATTGCATTCCTCGTCGGTCTCCACCAGCAGCTTGCCCAGCAATGAGCCCCGCAAACAGCTTGTCTATTAGGTCACCCTCAGTATTTTCGTAAGCCTCTGCCATGCCGACAACTACGGCTTCACTTGCAAGGATGTTTCCTTGGCATGCGAAACCATCACCCACAATCTGACCCGCCCACTCCATGCATTCTTTCCCTGTGTGTGCGACTGCTTCTCCTTTTGTATCCACAATTCCAATTTGACGATGTTCTCTGCCCTCATCCCCATCAAGAAGGAGCTTGAGCGTTTCTGATGCGCTCTTTCCAACCTCTAGAAGCTCGAGCCCATTGGGACCATATCCAACATTAGCCCACGCCTGAGTGGCTATCGCTCCAATGTTTGCTTTCGCCCATGGTACAACTGAACCCACCGCAGGGAATTTCGATTGTACGATAATACCTAGGTCACCATTGATTGGATCCCGAGCTACGATGGAAAATGTGGACGGAAAACTAAGGTCTGGCATAGCAACAAAACTCCTGTGAGGGGTGATGCATAGTAAGGGAGCCCTGATATTTAGGCAGTACGATTACACTTGTTTTGTTGAATAGTACTCGATTCTAACATCAATAGTTGAAGATGGTCCACTCAGATTCTCAGTGATTGTCTTCACTGTTTGAATAATCTTCATACCTGCGAAATATTGCTCAGGTTCACCCTCACTGTGGAAACTGTGTAGCACTGCAACACCATCATCATCTATGTACTGAAACTCACCGACACCTACTTCTTTGCCCAAGGAAGGGCTACCATGGTAGGAAGATTCAGTGGACATGAAGTCTACGAGTAGGTGGCCTTCAGGTTTCAATACACGCATCATTTCACCAATTGCCCTCGTTGTGTCTCTTTTCGTAAGGTGACAGAGGGAGTTTAGAGAAAACACAAAACTGAAGGATTCATCATCAAATGGAATTTCACGCATGTCTCCCTCGACTATGTTCAGTTTCATGTTATGTTTCTTGGCGAATTCCTCGGACAATTTTATAGCACCCTTGGAGATGTCTATTCCGTGCGTTTCGTATCCATATTCTTGGAATAGACCAAGAGGAGGCTGTGGACCTCCAGCGCCACAGTCTAAAATGTTCTTCTCAAGCTCTAATCGTTCTATAATACTTAGGAATCTATAGAGAGGAAGTGGCCAAATGAACCTCATCAATGAACACCAAGGAAAGACCTTGCTCAGGCTTTCTAAGTCTGTTCATCAACGCGACACATTATAGCACTATGATTTTTAGGGAAACTTTTTCTTACCAAAGTCATCGTTTGTTGCTAGGAAGGTCGGTGACTGTGGTAGCAGAAATTTTCATCAGGTACGTTACTACCAATGGACTGGAAAAGACTGCACGCTTCAACTCTGATGAAACAGGATTCAACCTAGATCTTCGAAATATCGCTCAGGTGGATTTGCTACCACTCATCTGGTGTGAGAACATCGAAACTCTCTGTATTCGAAACAACAGCCTCACAGAGATTGACCTCTCGCCACTCGAGAAGTGTGGAAAGAAATTGAAGGCGGTGAGACTTGGACACAACAGACTCCAAGAGATTGATCTAGAGCCTTTGAGCGCATGCCCGAATCTAGAAGAGGTGTCACTTCTAGAGAACCGCCTTAAACGGGTCGATCTGTCCCCGCTCTTTCATTGTCCCAAACTCAGAGAACTCAAGATTGATGATGACGTTGGGCTTACTGCAGACCTTCTGCTTCGGTCGGTTGGTAGTTGGCCAGAAGTCCTTATTGAACAATATCATCGTATTCTATGGAAAACTGATACAACTGACTGATTCCAGGATATATCATATCATTGAAAGGGGACTTATGTCTTAGAAGCGATTGCATAGAGGAGGCACACCTATTGGATACAGGACTCTCTGGAACACATGTTTTGGTCACCGGAGCTTCAGGAGGAATAGGTCTTGAGGTCACAAGGCAATTACTTCTGGAGGGAGCTCGGGTGACTGGAACGTACAATCGGTCCTTAGAACCATTAGACGGTATCAAGAAAGACTGGCCAAAACACCTCAATGTTGTACAGGCAGACCAGACATCAGAAGAAGAGGTGAGAATGTTGTTTGAGGCGGCGAACCAGGCGTTCGGGCGTGTTGATGTGCTTGTCGCAAACGCAGCTATAGCGCCCCTTAAGGGAAAAGCCATTCAAGAGATGAGTCTTGAGCAATGGGAGCAGACACTTAGAGTGAACCTTACTGGCACATTCCTCTGTTCAAAGTATTTCTTTAATAACTTACAGAAGTATCCAGGAGAGACAGCATCCCTCATTCTAATAGGATCAACAGCAGGACTATTTGGTGAGGCATGGCATGTTGACTACTCAACATCGAAGTCAGCCTTGCATGGATTGATGATGAGCTTGAAGAATGAGATTGTGCACTTGGCAGCAAAGGGACGTGTGAATCTCGTCAATCCTGGATGGACAATGACACCCATGGCGGAGAAGACACTCACTGATGGAAACATGACTAGGAGAATACTCCAGACTATCCCAATGCGTAAAACTGCAGTTCCAGAAGATATTGCTAGAGTTATTCTTTATCTTGCATCAGATAATCTCGCAGGTCATGTGAGTGGACAGACAATAACAGTAGCAGGTGGGATGGAGGGGAGAGTTCTTTTCACGCAAGAAGAGATTGATGCGTACAGAGGTTAGTCATCAGAGTGTCTTCGGAAGGTTTCA
>Ga0180437_10003786_pt1 | contig 22154 bp, 15 predicted proteins | sample SS_ome_4_FD_132410 | JGI IMG/M metagenome (GOLD analysis project Ga0180437, IMG submission 132410) | Hypersaline lake sediment archaeal communities from the Salton Sea, California, USA - SS_3_D_1 metaG | ecosystem: Environmental > Aquatic > Non-marine Saline and Alkaline > Hypersaline >...
CAGAACGGCGTGAACTGCCCCATCGTGGACGCGGCGAAGGTGCGCCCCGCGATCCTGGCCGCGGACCTGCTCCTGGGGCGGGACGACTACGCCATGCGCTACATCAAAGGCTACAAGAAACGACAGAAGAGCAAGTAATGGATCGCAAACCGGGCAGCTTGTCTTGGCAGCAAGAGGAACACAGATGACGATCGCGCTGGGTATCGATACAGGAGGCACCTACACCGACGCAGTCCTGGTGGACCAATCCACCGGCGCGGTGATGACCGGTGCCAAGGCCCTGACCACCTATCACGACCTGTCCATCGGCATCGGAGAGGCTGTGGCCGCGGCCTTCGATGGACAGTCTGTATCCCCCGCCGACGTGGAGTTGGTGGGTCTCTCCACCACGTTGGCGACCAACGCCATCGTCGAAGGACGGGGCTGCCCGGTCTGCCTGATTCTCATCGGCTACGATCCGGCGCTGATCCAGAAGTACGGCTTCGAGCACGACCTGGTGACACAGGACGTCGTCTATCTTCGCGGCGGGCATGACGGTGAAGGCGACGAGGTGGAGCCGTTGGACGAGGCATCGGCACGGGAGGTCATCCTGGCCCGGCGCGACCAGGTCGAAGCGTTTGCCGTGTCCGGTTACTTCGGCGTCCGGAACCCCGCCCACGAGATGCGGGTGCGTGCCATCATCGAGGAGTTGACCACCGCTGCCGATGGACAGTCTCTGCCCGTCACCTGTGGTCACGAACTGACGACGCGCCTCAACTCGGTGCGCCGGGCAACGACGGCCGCCCTCAACGCCCGGTTGATCCCCCTATTGCGCGAGCTGATCGGCACCGTTCGCTCTACCTTGGATGAAATGGGCATCGTCGCCCCACTGATGGTGGTCAAGGGAGATGGCTCGTTGGTGCGAGCCAAGTGGGCCATGCGACGTCCCATCGAGACGATCCTGTCCGGCCCGGCGGCCAGCGTGGTGGGTGCCTGGCACCTATCCGGGCAGTCCTCTTCGGCAGGCACGGCGCCGAGCGTGTGGGTGGTGGATGTGGGTGGCACGACGACCGACATCGCAGCACTGCGCGACGGTCGCCCGCGCCTGAACCCCGAGGGCGCGCAAGTTGGTCAGTGGCGGACGATGGTCGAGGCAGTCGATGCGCACACGGTGGGTTTGGGCGGTGACAGTCTCGTGCGCCTGGACACCGGGGGGCATCTGCACATCGGTCCGCGGCGCGTGGTGCCGTTGTGCTTGCTGGCAGAGACCCACGCCGGATTTCTGGATCAACTGCAGTGGCAGGCACAGATGCCGCAGCGAGACGGCTTGGGCGCCCAGTTCGCGCTGGCACAGCAGCGGGCGGCCCCTGGGCTTGCGGAAGACGACCGGATTGTGCTGGACCATCTGCGCGCCGGCCCCCTGTCGTTGACGATGCTGCTTGACATACTGCGATATGGCTCGCTGGCCATGCGGCGGGTCGAGCGACTGGAGGCGCGGCGGCTGGTCCAACGGGCAGGGTTCACGCCCACGGATGCGCTGCACGTCTTGGGTCGCTTCGAGCTATGGAACGCGGAGGCATCGCGCATCGGGGCCGAAATCCTGTCCGCGCAGGCAGGTCTTTCGCCCCGGGCGTTTTGCGAATGGGTCGTCGCCGACGTGTCGAACCGGGTATCTACCACGCTGGTCAGCAAGGCACTCGGCGACGAGGTAGGACTGCCGGACTGGGAACACGAGCCCACGGCGGCGGCGCTGCTGGCCCGCGCGCTGGGGCACGCCCCCGAATCGGACCTGGCCTGCCGGTTGACGTTGCGCCATCCGGTCGTGGCTGTGGGGGCGCCGGTGGAGGCATACCTGCCGCGCGTGGCCCGGCAACTGAGCACCGAGTTGATCATCACCCCCAACGCGGGGGTGGCGAACGCCGTGGGTGCTGTGGCGGGGAGTGTGGTGCAGCAAGTGCGGGTGTCCTTACGTCCGATCGACAGCAGCCAACGCTTCCGCCTGTACCTGCCCGACGGTGTGCGTGACTTTGGCAGCATCGAGGAAGGCGTAGCCTACGCCCAGCAGGTCGTGCCAGATCGACTGAGGATGCTGGCCCGAGAGGCGGGCGCCGACCACGTTGAGCTGCGGACAAACCGTGTGGACGAGCGCGCGCCGGTCCGGGCGTCGTGGGGGCAGGAGATCTACCTGGGTACGCGGTTGACGTTCACTGCCGTGGGGCGACCCAGGTCAGCTCGGAGCACGTAGACAACGCGCACAAATCACAATCGAGACGATGGAGGTTCCTGCCCTGTGGGCAGGGTGATCGGGGAACGCCGGTGGAAGTCCGGGGCTGTCCCGCAACTGTGAATGTGGTCAACAGGCGAGAACTTGCCTGTTGACCGATGAGCCAGACACCCATCCTTCGTCGTCCGCCTTGCGACCCTCGTGGATAAGGGAACGGGCTGTCCTTGGGACACCTGTTCCTTTTTCAATATAGCCGATTCGAACGAACTGCAATAGACCAAAATGGTCAATCACACTATCTAGGAGGATTCAAGAAAATGGCAGACATTCTACAGAAGATCGCCTCGAACCTGTACGATGGCGACGACGAAACGGTGGCCGAACTGACCCAGCAAGCAGTGGATCAGGGGATGGAGCCACAGGAGATCCTGTCCGGCGGGTTGATTGCCGGCATGGACGAGGTGGGCAAGGATTTCAAAGCGGGTGACCTCTTCGTGCCCGAGGTGCTCATCGCGGCCCGGGCCATGCACGCGGGCATGGGCGTCCTGCGACCATTGCTGGCGGAGAGCGGCGCGACCAGCGCGGGCAAGTTCGTCATCGGCACGGTGGAGGGCGACCTGCACGACATCGGCAAGAACCTGGTCAAGATGATGATCGAGGGGGCCGGGTTTGAGACGGTCGACCTGGGGACGGACGTCAAGGCGGATGCCTTCGTCGAGGCGGTGCGCGAGCACCAGCCGAGGATCGTCGGAATGAGCGCCCTGCTGACCACGACGATGGTCAATATGAGGAGCACGATCGAGGCGCTGGAGGAGGCCGGGCTGCGCGATTCGATCAAGGTCATCATCGGCGGCGCGCCGGTGACGGCGGCATATGCCGAGGAGATCGGGGCCGACGCCTATGCGCCTGACGCAGCCACCGCTGTGGACGTCGCACGGGACTTCGCCGCGTAGAACGTTTCTTTCTCCCCTCCCCCTGGGAGGGGTTGGGGGAGGGGAGGCCGGGGATAGCTGTCACGGGACGGCGAGGGAAGCCCCCCACCGTGGGGGGCTTGAGGGAACAGGACATCCTGCTGCCTGGGCTAGCTGTCACCGAACCCCCTACTCAGTAGGGGGCTTGGTAGTTTTTCAAATCTGGAATCAGCCGAAAGGGGGCGTTATGGCTCGGAAACGTCGCCGCACGATCAAAGGCTTGATGGGTGGGCAGTACAGGCCGCTGACCGACGACCAGGTGCGCTGCATCCACGAAGCGGCGTTGAGCATCCTTGAACGGACCGGCGTTCACGTCGAGGAGCCAGAGGCGCTGCGGCTGTTCCAGGAGGCCGGTGCGGCGGTAGATCTCGATCGCTCGCGCGTGCGTCTCCCCCGCTCGCTGGTCGAGGACGCCGTGGACTGGGCGCCCTCGCGGGTGGTGCTGGCTGGACGCGACCCGGCCTGGGATTTAGAGCTCGAGGACGCGCGGGTGCACATCGGCACAGGGGGCGCGGCGCTGAACGTCCTCGATCTGGAGAGAGGGGAGAAGCGCCCTGCGGTACTGCGCGACGTGGTCGAGCTGGCCCGCCTGGTGGACGCGCTGGACAACGTCCACTTCTACCTGGTGCCCGTCTACCCCACAGATCTGGACAAGAACGTCGTCGACGTCAACACCTACTACGCATCTCTCGCGAACACCACCAAGCACGTACAGGCAGGTGTCTACACCATCCAGGGTATTCGCGACACGGTCGAGATGTGCGAGCGTATCGCCGGTGGCGCCGATGCGCTGCGCGAACGCCCCATCGTCTCCTTTATCACCTGTTGGCTGGTCAGCCCGCTCAAGCTGGCCACCGACGTCACCTCTTTGCTCATTGAGACCTGCCGCCAGCGCATCCCGGCAGTGCTCTCGGCCGCACCGATGGCCGGCTCCACCGCCCCGGTGACGCTGGCCGGGATGTTGGCGCAACTCACCGCCGAGCAGCTTTCAGGCGTGACCCTGGCCCAGTTGGCCCAACAGGGCGCGCCGCTGTTGATCGGCCCGATCCCGGCGACGGCGGACATGCAGACCGGCCGCTACCTGGCCGGGGCGGCCGAGTTCGGGCTGACGAACGCCGTCATGGCCCAGATGGCCCAGTTCTACGGCCTGCCGCTCTACAACTCGGCCGGGATGACGGACGCGAAGACATCCGACGTCCAGGCCGGATTCGAGAAGGCGACCAGCGCGGTACTGACGGCCCTGGCTGGGAGCAATTTCATCCACCACGCGGCCGGGATGATTGAGAACATGAACATGGTGGCCGCGGAACAGTTCGTCATCGACAACGAAATCCTGGGGATGACCATGCGCGTTCTGCAGGGGGTCGAGGTCAACGACGAGACGCTGGCGTTGGACGTGATCGACGAGGTCGGTCCCGGAGGCCACTTCCTGATGGCCGACCACACCATCCGCCACATGCGCTCTGAGTTCTACTACCCCTCGTCGGTCGTCGACCGGCAGGGATGGGACATGTGGCAGCAGGACGGCGGCAGGGATGCTGTCGAGCGCGCCCGCCAGATCGCCCAGGACATCTTAGCCAACCACCAACCCGATCCACTCGAGCCAGCGGTGGAGAGCTGGATCCGGGAGCGGTTTGAACTGCGACTCTAAACCCGAAGCGTGAAACGTAAATCGTGAAACGTGACTATCACGGATCACGGATCACGGATCACGTTTCACGCATCACGGATCACTTTTCAGGAGGTTCACTTGTGACCGAACAAATTCCAATTGCAACCCTGCATCCCACGATGCGGATGCTGTCCGACGAGCAGATTCAAGCGATCCACCATACCAGCCTGGACATCCTCTCCGGCACGGGCATTGTGATGAAGAACGAGCGCGCCCGCCAGTTGCTTCTCGATGCCGGGGCTTGGGAGTCGGAGGGCCGGATCAAGATCCCGCCGCACTTGGTGATGGACGCGATCGATTCGGCCCCGTCGCGCATCCCCTTGCACAACCGCCTCGGCGAGTTGACGATGCCGCTGGAGGCAGGCAAGGTATTCTTCGGGCCAGGTTCCGACTGCATTTTCACCATAGACGTGGAGACGGGCGACCGGCGCAAGGCCACGGCCGAGGACATCCGGCGCATCGCTCACCTTTGCGATGGCCTCGATCAGATGGACTTCACGATGTCCATGGGCAACCCCTCGGACGTGCCCTCGCTGGACATCTACATCCACGAGTTTATCAGCATGATCCGGGGCTCGGTCAAGCCCACCTGTTACACGGCCAACAACCGGAAGGACATGGAGGATATCTACCACATCGCCTGCGCGGTCGCGGGCGGCGAGACCGCGCTGCGGGAGAGGCCTTTTCTCATCCTCTACGCCGAGTCCATCTCGCCGCTGCTGTACCCCGACGAGTCGGTGGACAAGCTGTTGTTCTGCGCCGAGAAGGGGATCCCGGTCACCTACCCGCCCTCGCCCAACACCGGCGGCGGCGGCCCGATCACGTTGGCCGGGGCGATCGCGTTGGGCAACGCCGAGTGCCTGGTGGGGTTGCTTCTGACCCAGTTGGTGCGACCGGGTACACCCTTCCTGTACGGCATGAACACCGCTGCCCTCGACATGAAGTCGGCCATCGTCGCCTACGGTGCCCCGGAGTGGCCGACGGGTATGGCCGCCTGGTCCGACATCGCCCGCAGCTACGACCTACCGATCTGGGGGGCCGCCGGCGCCACCGACTCCAAGCTGGTCGACGCCCAGGCCGGCATCGAGGCGACGGTGACGATCATGGCCGCTTTCCTGACCCGCTGCAACCTGGTCCACGACGTGGGGTATATCGAGTACGGCACCACGTCCTCGATGGAGATGCTCGTCGTGTGCGACGAGATCATCCGCGACGTGAGGTTCGTCGTGGACGGCGTGGAGGTGAGCGAGCGAACACTGGCCCGCGAGGCGATCCACCGTGCCCAACCGGGTGGGGGCTTCCTGGCCGACGATCACACGCTCGACAACTGGAAGTGGGCTCAGTGGCGGCCGGCCCTGATCGACCGCTCGCGGTACAACCAGTGGGTCAAGAGGGGCAGCAAGGATATGACCATCCGCGCCAACGAACGCGCTCGCCAGATCCTGGAGGAGCACGAGGTGCCACCGCTGCCCGAGGAAGCGGAAAAAGCCATCGCCGAGGTATTGAGGAAGCGAGCGGAGTGAACCACGAACCACGGAACGCGCAATACGTAGTGCGTAACACGTGATGCGTAATACGTAAGGGGGGAGATATCCATGCCACGACGAGGGCTGGTGGGGGGGCAGTATCAACCGTTGACCCAGGAGCAGATCGAGCAGATTCACCAGGCGTCGTTGCGGGTGCTCGAAGAAACCGGCATCCACGTGGAGAACGAGGATGCGTTGGCTCTGTACCGCCAGGGTGGGGCCAGGGTCGACGGCGCCCGAGTATATATCTCCCCGTCTATGGTCGAACAGGCGCTGGACCAGGCCCCATCCAGCGTGTTGCTGGCCGGCCGGGATCCCGAACAGGACGTGGTACTGGAGGGGAAACGGGTCTACGCCGGCACCGGGGGCTCGCCGACGATGGTGCTCGACCCCGGTGCAGACACAGTCCGGCCCGCTGTCCTGCAGGATCTGGTCAAGTTCGCCCGGCTGGCCGACGCACTGGCCCACTGTGATTTCATCGTCATCCCGGTGCATCCCACCGACGTCCCCGAGGAAGCAGTGCCCGTCAACCGCTTCTACACCTGCCTGACGCACACCACCAAGCACGTCATGGGTGGTGTGGGGTCCGTGGAGGGGGCACGCCAGGTCATCGAGGTGGGGACGGTGGTCGCCGGTGGGCTGGAGCGGCTGTGCGCCCGTCCCTTTGTCTCGGCCATCACCTGCTGGATGGTCAGCCCGTTGCACCTGGACACGGGCGTGACCGACATCCTGCTGGCGTGGTGCAGGAGCGGCCTGCCGGTGGTCCTCTCCTCGGCGCCCATGGCCGGGTCGACCTCGCCGGTGACGCTGGCGGGAACACTGGTCCAGCTCAACGCCGAGCAGTTGAGCGGCATCGTCCTCACCCAGTTGGCCCGGCCCGGCACGCCCGTTCTGGCCGGGTACATCCCCGGCGTGGCCGATATGCGGAGCGGGGGGTACCTGGGCGGCGCGGTCGAGTTCGGGATGATGCAGGCGGCTGCGGCCCAAATGGCCCACTTCTACCGGGTGCCGATCTACTGCTCGGGGGGGATGACCGACGCCAAGGTGCCCGACACCCAGGTCGGGTACGAGAAGATGGCCACCTTTCTGCTGGCCGCGATGGGAGGGGCCAACTACATCCACCACGCCATTGGCATGATCACCAATATGAGCGCGGCATCGCTGGAACAGGCCGTCATCGACGACGAGATCATCGGGATGGCGATGCGCGTGCTGCGGGGCATCGACGTGACGGAGGGTTCGCTGGCCGTGGATGCGATCCATCGCGTGGGCCCCGGCGGCCACTACCTGATGGACGCCCACACGGTGCAGTTCATGCGCTCCGATTTCTTCTACCCCCAGGTAGCCGACCGCCAGAACCGAGCGGCCTGGGAGGAAGAAAGCAAGAAGGGCACGCGGGCGCGGGCGATCGCCCGCCTGGAGAAGTTGTACCAGATGCACGAGTCGCCCGGACTTCCGGCCGAAGTGGACGCGGCGATCCGGGCCCGGTTTGACATCGTGATATGACCTACGTAGCGAGCGCCCTGTCGTGCAGGCGCGAATCGCTATATCCTGGGCGTTTCTGCAATGCGCCTTGTCAAACGCGCAATTTGACAAGGTATATGCACATACGATATAATGTTTGGGCGAGAATTTGGTGTCCCGCGAGTCATCATCTGAACATATGAATCCACCCCGACGCTGAGGAAATGCTCGGCACGTCGCTGTGTTGTACCTCATCCGTTTTTGTGCTTTTGTGGTTCTATTCTCTGCATAGTCCATACCGACGCACGGAACCCTTTCTTATTTCTGACCCAGAACGTGACCTGCGCAATCTAGAAGACACGTCAGCGTGAGAGTCGCGAGACTTTGACGGTACATGGCTTTCCCGCTGATCTGTGGACTCTGACGGGCCCCGGCTTGGCCGGACGATGGCTGATTCCCGTGGGCCGATAGCCGACTGTGCGGCCCGGAGTTGGAGTCTCTGCCGATTCGCCCGGTGGAACGCTGTAGCCTGCGGCTTTGCGGACAAAGGCCTGAGCACTCTGTGCCCGAAGGCGCGGTTCGCCAAATAGCAATCACGTTGTTCCGGCGATGGAAGGCAGCGGCCTGTCGCGCGGGAGAATGCAGGCCAATTTGAAAGGAGGTGGTGTCGAGGGCATTCTATCAGTTGGATTGGTTTGAGGAGAAGGATCTGTTTTTCCACTAGCAGCAACAAGCATAAGGGAGGAGTTTCTGATGGAGATCATCAAGAAGAAAGAGCGAAACGAAGCACACCCGTACATCCCCGAGCTGAAAGAGCTCTACCGGGTGGGCCGGATCACCCGTCGCGAGTTCATGCGCAACGCCGCGCTGTTGGGTATGTCCGTGGCCGGCGCCAGCTCGTTCTTGGCGGGCTGTGCCCCTGAGGCGCCAGCGCCGACCGAGGCCCCGGCGGCGGAGCCGACCGAGGCGCCAGCGGCAGAACCGACTGAGGCGCCAGCGCCGACCGAGGCGCCCGCAGAAGCACCGGCTGGCGGTCCCGTACGCGGCGGCACGATGCGCGTCGCTTCCCAGGTCCAGAAGGTGACGCATCCGGCCCAGTTCTCGTGGGTGTCCCCCTCCAACCAGTTGCGACAGGTTGCCGAGTACATGACGTACACCGATGGGGATAACGTCACCCACCCGTGGCTCCTGGAGAGTTGGGATGCCAGTGACGATCTGATGACCTGGACGCTCAATCTGCGCAAGGGGCTCATGCACAACAACGGCGACGAGTTCAACGCCGACGACGTCGTCTTCACCTTTGGGGAGTGGCTCAACGAGGACGTTGGTTCCTCGATGCTGGGGCTGCTGTCCTATCTCACCCCAGAGGGCGTAGAGAAGGTGGACGACTACACGGTGAAGCTCAGCCTCGAAAGGCCGGAGATCGCCGTGCCCGAGCACCTGTTCCACTACCCGGCCCTGGTGTTGAACCATCGCACCTTCGAGGGTGACTTCCTCAAGGCGCCCCATGGGACCGGCCCCTACACGCTCGAGGAGTACAGTGAGGGCGAGCGCGTGCTGCTGAAGCGGCGGGAGGACTACTGGCAGAACGGCGCCGACGGCCAACCGCTGCCCTACTTGGACGAGATGGAGTTCATCGACATGGGCTCCGAGACCTCGGCCTGGATCGCGGCCATACAGTCCGGGGAAGTGGACCTGCTTGACCTGGGCGACTTGGGCGGCACCGACATCTACCTGGCGCTGAAGGACAATGCCGACGTTAACGTGGTGCCTGTGCCCACCGCCCAGACGCGCGTGTTGCGCATGCGGGTGGATCTAGAACCCTGGAGCGACAACAACGTCCGCATGGCGCTCAAGCTGTGCCAGAACCGGGAGAAGATCCTCAACCTGGCCTACTTCGGCGAGGGTCTCCAGGGTCAAGACGTACACGTCGGCCCCATGCACCCCGAATACTGCGAGAAGCCCATCCCGGCGTACGATCCCGAGAGGGCCAAACAGTTGCTGGCCGATGCGGGCTATCCCGACGGGTTGGACGTCGAGCTGGCCGTCGGCAGTGGCTGGGCCGACGTCGTCTCCTACGCCGAGGTGCTCAAGGAGGATGCCGCTCCCGCCGGCTTCAACATCACGCTCAACACTATGCCCAACAGCCAATACTGGGAGCAGTGGACCGAGGTCGACCTGGGGATCACCCCCTGGACGCACCGTCCGCTGGGGACCATGGTGATGACGCTGGGGTACACCGCCGACGCGGATGGCAACCCCGTTTCCTGGAACGAGTCGCGGTGGGTGGACGAAGAGTTCAACGACCTGATGAACCAGGCCAACGGCACGCTGGACGTGGAGCAGCGCCGTGAGCTCTTCTGCGACATCGAGCAGATCATGATGGATCGCGGACCGATCGGCATCGCTTACTGGCGAAACGTCTGGTTCGTGTACACCAAGGCACTGCACGACGTTCCTGGCCATCCAACCTTCTACATGATGTTCAACGAGGTCTGGAGGGAGGCCTAAGGCGACTTGCAGTCGCTGGGACCTATGGTTGCTAGGACTTGCAGTCGCTAGGACCTAGGTTCGTTACACGCTGACCGCCGACGGCTTCGGCCGGAGGAGACTGGCAGCGCCCGGTCGAGGCCTTCTGTCGAACTTACCGTCGACCGCCGCCTTTTCGCCCTTGTGTGGGCGGCGGTCGACGGCCTAGTCCTCTGAACCCGTCTGTGCTGTGCACGGTGCAGGCGGCTTACCGGCGGTCCACAGGTGCAAAGAAGTTGTTCAAAGACAACTTCCCAGCTTTGGTTGCAAAGCCAAAGGAAAGGAAGACCGCTTATGGCCAAGTTCATCATACGACGGCTGTTTCTCATGCTGTTAACCATGTTGTTTGTCTCAATAGCCGTCTTCCTCATCACCGAGGCAGCACCGGGCAACGTGGCGCGCAACGTGCTGGGCATCCACATCACGCCCGAACAGGAAGCCTCCTTCCTGGCCCAGACCGGGCTCGACAAACCGATGTCTGCGCGGTACTTTTCCTGGTTGGTGGGCAGTGACTGGCGGGCGAAGGGCAAGATCGGCCTGCCGGTGACGCAGATTACGACCGAGGACGGCTTCAAAGAATGGTGGGCTGTCGAAAAGGATGGGACGTTGATCCGATGGCAGATGGAGGGCGAGGATCTGATCTCCCAGCGACGCCAGCCTGATGGCAGTGTGGAGGAAGCGTTAGACAACGAGCGATGGCAAGTCAAGGACCCCGCCATTGAGGTCGAACGCCTGGAGGCGTATCGGGCACAATTGCTGGAAAACCCGCAGCTCACTGAGGCGGACCGGCAAGCGGTCGTGCAGGAACTGGATCGCACGCTCGACATCCTGCGTGCAGAGGGCCAGACGCAGGAGGCGTTGGTCGCCGCGCTGGCGGCGCCCGAGGGGGCGCTGGAGGCGATGATCGATCCAGAGACATCGCGCAGCAAAGGCGTTTTTCAGGAGGTGGCCGCGGACGTATCGAGGAAAGACAGCTTGATGCGGGCCATCGCCATCTACGACGACCTGTCTGCGGCAGCGGCCGACGAACTCGAACCCAGCGAGCTTCAATCCATGGCGGGGCCGTTGGGCAAGGCGGCCGATGCGATCCAGGACATCAACCCGCCGGTAGCCGACCGGCTACGACAGGCCGGGGAGAGCCTGAAAGCCAAAGACGCCGCAGCGGCGCGCGAATTGCTGGAGGGTACTGCCACGACGCTGAACCAACTGATCGGATCGTTGGGAGATTTCGTCGGCGCCCTGGAGGAGGGAGACTACCAAGGCGCTGTGACCGGTCTGCGCGATCTGTCTGACCCGGCCAAGACGCCGCTCGACTCGGCCCGGCTGGCGGTTCTCCCCGACACCCTTGAGGTGGTGGGGGAGGCTCTGGAAGATGGCAGCCCCGAAGTGAGCGAGGCGCTGCTCGCGGCCACCGAAAGCCTGCGAGCGGGCAACACGGCAGATGCACGGGAGACCATCGCCAGGGCGGCCGACATGCTGGAGCAAACCGGGTGGGCGATCGCCCTTGGCGAGGCAGCCCAGGGGGCGCGCGCGGCCCGGACCTTCTGGGGGGTGGACACGCAGAATCACGCCGTCCGGTGGGAGAAAGGAACCGGCAAGGTCGTCTGGCGGCTGGTTCCCGGATCGGGTTGGCTGGCCTCCACCGGCGGCCCGGCGGAGTACATCCCTCTGCAGAAGGGTCTGGTGCGGGGTGATCCAGGGCTGTCGCTGCGAACTGGCCGCCCCGTGGCCGATATGCTCTTCACGCGGTTGCGCAACTCCCTGGTGCTGGCCGGTATCGCCTTCGTGATCGTCATGCCATTGGCTCTGATCCTGGGCTTGATCGCCGGACTGAACGAGGGCAAGTTCTTAGACCGTCTCCTTTCTGTCGGCGGCATGATGTTCTCCGTGACGCCCGAGTTCGCCACGGGTATCTTCTTGATCCTGATTTTCGCTTTCTGGTTGGAGTTAGTGCCGGGGGCGACGGTGTTCGGAGAGCAAGCACCGTGGGAGCGGCCGGAAATGCTGGTCCTGCCGGTTCTGACGCTGACGCTGATCGAGTTGGGTTACGTGCTGCGCATCACGCGGGCCAGTATGGTGGACGTGATGAAGGCGCCCTACATCCGCACGGCCTTCCTGAAGGGATTGCCGTACTGGCGGATCGTGTTCAAGCACGCTGTGCGCAACGCACTGATGGCGCCCATCACCGTCATTATGCTGCACGTCAACTGGTTGTTGGGAGGGATCGTCGTCGTCGAGGTCATCTTTGGCTACCCAGGTCTGGGCAGCTATCTGCTCGACTCCGCTCTGTTCAAGGACTTCAACGCCATTGAGGGTGGAGCGATGATCCTGGTGGCGGTGGCGGTCGGCACCCAGTTGCTGGCCGACGTCGTCTATACGTTCCTCAACCCGCGTATTCGATACGCTTGACGCAGTGCGCGATGCGTAGAAGGGAAGGAGAAGTACGCTATGGCAGTCAGTGAACAAACCATACCTAAGAAGATCGCTCGTCCATCCCGGTGGAAGCGCCTGCGGGAGGGGGCTTCGATTCTCTTCGCCTCCAAGATCGGGTTGATCGGACTGGTCATTGTCCTCTTCTGGATCTTGGTGGCCATCTTCGCCCCCCTCCTGACCCCGTATGGCCCTACAGAGCAGGACTACACCGCCCAGAATACGCCGCCCTCGGCGGCTCACCCGCTGGGCACCGATAGCCTGGGGCGCGACATCTGGTCACGCTTGATCTACGGCGCGCGCGTCGTCCTGGTCATCCTGCCCGTCAGCGAGAACTTCTGGCTGCCGGGTGGTACCGCGCTGTGGGGAGTCTTTCTGGGTCTGCTCGTCGGGTCCACGCTGGGCCTGATGGGCGGCTACCTGGGGGGATGGGTCGACGAAGTGGTGATGCGCGTTTTGGACGCGATGATGGCTTTCCCCGTCATCCTCCTTTATATGATCATCATCGCCGCGGTGGGGGCCTCGGCCACCAACGTCGTGCTGGCCATCGCTATTGTCGGCATCCCCGGCATCGCCCGCCTGGTGCGCAGCCTGGCGCTGGACATCCGCACCCGTGACTATATCCGGGCTGCTGAGACCCGGGGGGAGAGCCCGTGGTACATCATGTTCGTCGAGATATTGCCCAACGCCCGAGGTCCGATCATCATCGACGCGATGCTGCGCGTCGGTTATGCCATCTTCGCTATGGGTACGCTGGGCTTCCTGGGCTTGGGGCTTCCGCCGCCGTCCCCGGACTGGGGCAGCATGGTCGCCAAAGGGCGACAGTTCATCCTGTCCGGGAGCCCGTGGGCGGCCTTGTGGCCATCGGTCGCCATTGCCTCGCTGGTGGTGGGACTCAACATGTTCGCCGACGGACTGCGCGAAGAGTCCCTGCGGTATCAATGAGAGGAGGAACTGCATATGGCGACTAATCATCGGATCAAGTCACCGGTCCTCAAAGTTGACAGCGTGGCGATCTCGTACGAGACGCGCTACGGCGACGTGGAGGCAGTTCGTGACGTGTCGTTTAACGTCCACCGGGCCCAGACGCTGGGGGTCGTGGGCGAATCTGGCTGTGGCAAGTCCACCGTGGCTTTCGGCATCGTCGATTTCCTGGGGCCGAACGGCAAGATCGTCGGTGGCAGCATCAAGTTTCAGGGGCGGGAGCTGGTCGGTCGTTCGCAGAAGGAACTGCGCAAGCTGCGCGGCGACCAGATCTCGATGGTCTATCAGGACCCGATGCAAGCCCTGAATCCCTCGGTCGCGATCGGCGATCAGTTGGCCGAGGTGCTGACCATCCATCGCGGCATCTCTCAGCAGGAGGCGTGGCGGAAATCGATCGATATGCTGGAGCGGGTCTACATGCCCGATGCGGCCAACGTGATGGATCGGTACCCCCATCAGATCTCCGGCGGCCAGCAGCAGCGCGTGGTGATCGCGATGGCCCTGCTCAACAACCCGGCGTTGCTGATCATGGACGAGCCGACGACCGCGCTGGACGTGACGGTGGAGGCGGTCGTGCTGGACCTGATCGAGGATCTGAAGCGCGACTTCGACACGGCCATCGTCTACATCACCCACGACCTGGGCGTGGTCGCCCGCGTATGCGATCACGTCGGTGTCATGTACGCCGGCGAAATCGTGGAGCGCGGCGCCGTAGAGATGATCTATGGGAACCCTCTCCATCCGTATACGCAGGGGTTGATGCGCTGTGTGCCCAAACTGGGCGCCACCAAGGAGGGCAGCATCCTCTATCCGATCCGCGGGCGGGTGCCTGCTCCAAAGGATCGGCCCAAGGGAGCTTGTATCTTTGCCCCACGTTGCGACTACGCCACTGAGCGATGTCACAACGAGCGGCCCCTGCTGCGGGAGATCGAGAGCGGACACAGCGCTCGCTGCTTCTACGCGGAGGAGATTGACGCCAGCGCCTGGAAGCCGCCTGAGGGGTTGGTGCCCGATCTGCTGGCCCCGGAGGCCGAGGAGGTCGATCGGGAACCGATCATCCGGGTGAAGGATCTCAAGACCTACTACGAGCACGAGTCTAAGTCCGTCCTCAGCCTGGTGGGAATGGGCGAAAAATTGTACGTCAAAGCGGTGGACGAGGTCAGCCTGGAGGTGCCGCCCGGCAAGACGCTGGGGATCGTGGGCGAGTCGGGCTGTGGCAAGAGCACGCTGGCCAAGACGATCGTCGGCCTGGAGTCGCCCATCGATGGCGAGGCAGAGTTCCTGGGTTTCAACCTCACGGCGCCGGTCTCCAAGCGAGACGTACAATTGATCCAGGAACTGCAGATGGTCTTCCAGAATCCGGATTCGACGATGAACCCTTCGTACAGCGTCGGGAAACAGATCTCGCGCCCGCTTCAACGCTTCAGGGCAGCATCGCCCGATAAGGTTCACGCGGAAGTGATCCGTTTGCTCAACGCTGTGCGCCTGGACGGCAGTTACTACAATCGTCTGCCGCGCCAGTTGAGCGGAGGTGAGAAGCAGCGGGTGGGCATCGCCCGCGCCTTCGCCAGCCGGCCGGACCTGGTGTTGTGTGACGAGCCGGTCTCAGCGCTCGACGTGTCGGTGCAGGCGGCGGTGCTCAATCTTCTGCTGGAGATCCAGCGGGAGCACGGTACCACGATGATGTTCATCGCCCACGACCTGAGTGTGGTGCGTTTCTTCTCCGACTACGTAGCGGTGATGTACCTGGGTCACATCGTCGAGTTCGGTCCGGCCGAAGCCATCTACGCTCCGCCCTACCATCCCTATACCGAAGCCCTCCTCTCGGCCGTGCCCATCCCCGATCCTACGGCGGAGCAGAAGCACATCCGGTTGGAGGGCACCGTCCCCAGCGCGATGAACCCGCCCAGCGGCTGCACGTTCCACACCCGCTGCCCCAGGCGGTCTATGCTGCCGGATGGGGGCAAGATCTGCGAGACCCAGGTGCCGCCCTGGCGGTATAACACCGAGGAACATCGCATTTTCTGTCACATCCCGCTGGACGATCTCAGAAAGATGGATCCTGTCGTCACCACGCGTGAAGGCTAAGGCTTCGCCAGCTAAGCTGGGAAGTTGTTTTTGAACGACCTCTGAAGGAGGTTCTCACATGCTTGTCAGAGATTACATGACGCGACATCCCGTGATGGTCGAGCCGGAGACGTCCATTGTCGAGGCTCAGGGCATCATGGCAGAGGCCAAAATCCGGCATCTTCCAGTCGTCGAGGAGGGGAAACGGCTGGTCGGCCTGGTCACGCGGGAGCGGATGCGCATCCCTCCGACCGAGCTGGCCAGTCTGAACGTGTGGGAGATCACCCGGTTCCTATCCACGATGACCATCAAGGATGTGATGGCGAAGCGGGACGAGGTCATCACGATCGGTCCGGACACGCCACTTGAGCAAGCCGCCCGGATCATGGTCGAGAATAAGGTGGGCTCTCTGCCGGTGTTGGAAGAGGGTGTCGTGGTGGGTATCATCACGGACACGGACATGATGGCTCACTTGACGGAGATGATGGCCACGCGGATATCCGGCGTGCGCGTGACCATCCGAATGCCCAACGTGAGGGGAGAGCTGGCGAAGATGGTCGGCGCCCTTGGGGAGCAGGGTTGGGGCATCGTCGCTTGCGGCGGTGTCCCCGCCCCCAAGCAACCTGACCTGTGGGAGGCGGTGGTCAAGATCCGAAACGCGCCCAAGGAGGATGTGGTTGCCGTCCTGAGCCGGGTCGAGGGGCAGGAGATTGTTGACGTGCGGGAGACGTAGGCGTGAAACGCGCAGCGTGATGCGTGAAACGTGAACCGTGAAACGTGTTGCGTGAGAAACGAACCGGTACGTCGGTCGTTGAAATGAGGTGCAGGGGACATGGGGACTTGGTTCCTGTGTCCCCTGGACTTGCTCAGGGTCAAAGGTACAACGCTGGGCGCAGGCAGCTCTGTTGGCAGAGATGACGTGTAACTTTCGCAAGGTTGGACACACTATGATATGTTACGTGGATATGGAGCACGAGCTGGCCATGCAAGACGAGGCAGATAAGGCCACTCACGAAGCGTACCTCCGGGACGTCAAGCAGCGGCTGGAGCAGGCTTCGGGCGACGTGTGTGTGGTCCGGCATTACCCGCGGGTCACTCCAGCGTGGGTCAGGAGCTCAGAGACCCGGGCATTGATCATCGGCGGCAACGTGACCGACTGGGTCGAATACGACGAAGCAGACCTGCGCCGGCTGTATGAAATTATCCGCAACGCCGAGGTGCCGATCCTGGGGATCTGCGGTGGCTGCCAGCTCATCGGAATGGCACATAGCGTCCCGCTTGGCCCCATCCGGCGGCTGGAAGAAGGGGAGCAGGACCCGGACGAAGGCTTTTCGCCCGGGTACTACAAGGAGTGGGGCTTCCTGCCCATACACGTCGTCGAACCAGATCCCCTGTTCAATGGCCTGGGGGAGGAACCGGTCTTTCTGGAGGCCCACTACTGGGAGGTCAAGGGGGTTCCCACGGGCTTTCGACTGCTCGCTTCCTCTGACGCCTGCCGCGTCCAGGCCATGCGCCGGATAGACCGGCCGATCTACGCGACCCAGTTCCACCCCGAAGCCTACACCGGGGCCGGAGCCCGCAGCCACAGTTGGCTGGTCAACCTGGTCTATCCCGGGGGGTACGAGGGGAATGAACACCCAGCGGGCCGTTCGCTGTTGGTCAACTTTTTCAAGCTGGCGGGCATCACCTGAGGCGAAAACCACCGCTGTTCGGGAACACAACGAAACACAATGAACGAATTGGATGAGTTTGTGAAGTTGTTCGGAGTCTGGGAAGAGGCCCAGCCCTACGTCCACATGTTCGTGGAACAGCGGGAGATGGCCCTGATTATGCGCATGCGCGGCCGAACGCTAGCAGTGGACGAGATCGCCGCTCTGTTGGACATGTCCCGCGACCAGGCGGACGGCTTCCTCCGACGCTGCTACTCTCGCTCCATCGTCGACAAGGCCGTCGAGGGCGGGATCACAAGATACGCGCCCTCCGACTTCTACGCCCGGCTGGACCACTTCGCCAAGTTCGAGAACTGGGACGACATCCCCGAGGAGGATCGCCGCAAGATCAACCGCCGGTTCCTGGACGCGTTCATCGCCCGCCACCGGGTCACCGTCGAGCGGAAGATGCGGGGGCTGGAGGCCGAGAACGCGCTGCCCAACGACACCGTCCTGCTGCTGCACGAGGTCGAGGAAATGATCGACGCCGCGACGCACATCGTCGTCCAGCCCTGCGACTGCCGCCGCCTGGGCCAGAACTGCGACAGGCCGGTCGAGACCTGCATCTGGCTGGACAAAGGCGCGCTCGCAACGCTGGACCGGGGCCACGGCCGCCGGCTGGACAAGCAGGAGGCCAGGGAACTGGTCCGTTGGGCGGACGAAGAGGGCCTGATGCACACCGCCGACAGCGAGTGGCAAACGCGCGGACTGCACGCCATCTGCAACTGCTGTGCGTGCGACTGTTACCCGTTCCGGGCGGCCCAGGAGATGGGCAGCAAGGGGGTCTGGCCCCGCAGCAGGTACGTGGCGGCCTACGACAGGGAGCGCTGCATCTTGTGCGGCACCTGCGTGAACCGTTGTCATTTCGGTGCCTTCTATCACGACGGCACGACCGTCGAGTTGAACGGAAAGCAGCGGAAAAACGTCCAATTCGACCCGCAGAAGTGTTGGGGCTGCGGCTTGTGTGCCAACACCTGCCCAACCGATGCCATTTTCATAGAACCCCTGGAACCGGAGGAAGAGACCGTATGACGCGAATTGTCCGGGTCATCGCCGTGCCGGCCGCTGGCGCCTACTACACCGAGGATCTGGCCGCGCTGCAGTCGAACCCGATCCCGCTGGCGAAACGGTACACCGCGACGCCGGTCACGCCGGGTTTCCACCACGTCCGCCAGGTGGCCGAGGCCGTATCAGTCGGTCTAGTCCTGGAGGAGCTCCCGGCGGGTGCCCCCTCGTCCGCGGTGGCCTGGGGGGACTGCGTCGCCGTCGCCTACAGCGGCAAGGCCGGCCGCGATCCGGTCTTCCGCGCTGAGGATGGGCTGGCGACGATCGCGCGGGCGGTGGGGCCCGCGCTCCAGGGCCGGGAGCTGACCGGGTTCCGCGAGGTGGCGGCGGAGATCGACACGCTGCGCGAACGGATCGAAATCGTCAGGCCGGCACCGCAGCCGAAGGGCATGACCCGCCGGGACCTACTGACCGCACCGGCCCGCCTGTTGCGGGCAGCCCGTGGGGAAGAGGAAAAAGAGGAGGAGACCCCGATGGAGCGGGTCACGGTGGAGCGGCGGCTACACACCGCCGTCCGCTACGGCGTCAGCCAGGCCTTGCTGCAGGCCGTGGCGCTGGCGCGGGGCGTGACGATGGCGGAGGTCATCGCCCACGAGTGGGGCCTGCCGCTGCCCGACGCACAGGTGCCCGTTCACGCCCAGTGCGGAGCCGACCGGTACGCCGGGGCGGACAAGATGATCGCTCGCCGCGTCGCCTCCCTGCCCCACGCGCTGGTGGACGACGTACCGAATCAACTCGGCGCGGCAGGCGACAAGCTGACGCGGTACGTCCGTTGGCTCAAGCAGCGGATCGCGGAACTGGGCGGTCCGGACTACCGCCCGACGATCCACCTGGACGTCCACGGCGCGCTGGGCCAGATATTTGAGAACAACCTGGGTCGCGTGTTGGGGCAGCTCTACGCCCTGGAGTCGGCGGCGAAGCCCTACCCGCTGCGGATCGAGAGCCCGGTGATGATGGAGAGCCGGGCGGCCCAGATCGAGGCCATGAAGACGCTGTGCGACTACGCCCGCGGCCGCAAGATGCAGGTGCAGCTCGTCGCCGACGAATGGGCCAACACGCTGGAGGACATCCAGGCCTTCGTGGACGCCCAGGCGGCCCACGTGATCCAGATCAAGATGCCCGACCTTGGCGGCGTCCACAACGCGATCGACGCCGTGCTGGCCTGCCAGGTGGGAGGTGTGGGTGCGTTCCTGGGCGGGAGTTGCGCCGAGACGGATCTCTCCGCCCGGGCAGCGGTCCACGTCGCGCTGGCCACCCGGCCGGAGATCGTCATGGCGCGGCCCGGCATGGGTGTAGACGAGGGTATCTCACTCGTGCAGAACGAGATGACCCGTGCTCTGGCCTGGATCCGTGCGCGAAATCCGTTGTAGGGTCGAAACGTTTACCCCTCGGCGTAGAAGGTAATGCCAACCGTACCCGGCCCGGCGTGCGTGCCGATGGCGGGGCTGAGCATAGTGCGGTAGACCCGGGAGAGGCCGAAGCGTTCCTTCGCCTGTTCGGCGATAGCGTCGCCTTCCTCGGGGCTGTTCGCATCGATGACGGATGCCTCTGCCATACGCCTCCCGCCCAGCCGTTCCTTGGCCACGTCCAGCATGCGCGCGATTGCCTTTCGCTTGGTGCGCACCTGAGCCAAAGGTTCGATGGTTCCGTCCTTCATTTGCAGCAGTGGCTTGATGTTCAACGCGGTCCCCAGCAGCCACTTGGCACCGCCGATGCGCCCACCGCGGTGCAGGTACTCCAGCGTGTCCACCGCGAACAGGAGCTGTACGCGCTCACGCATCTCCTCGGCCGCGGCCACGACCTGGTCGAGGGACTGTCCAGCGGCCGCGGCCCGCGCGGCAGCCAGCACCATGAACCCCATCCCCATAGAGGTGGAAAGCGAATCCACGACCCGAATCAACATGTCGGACAATTCCGCCTGCGCGGCCCGGGCGTTGGCCACGGTGCCGCTGAGTTTCGAGGTGACAAAGATGCCGACGACGCCAGCCGCCTCCGCGCCCGCCTGCCGGAAGAAGTCCCAGAACTCACCCGCCGAGGGCTGAGAAGTCTTGGGAAACGCCGCACCCGTCCGCAGACGTTGATAGAACGTCGGGGGATCGATGTCCACGCCGTCCCGGAACCGCTCATCGCCAAAGTGGACCCACAGGGGGATCACCGGGATGCTCAGATCGCCCAGGGCCTCCGCGGGGATGTAGGCCGAACTATCCGTCACCACCACGATCTTGTCACTGTCCATCAAGAACCTTCCTCTCTTCTCTTGGCCGTAATTCTCGGGAGTCTAACCGTGTCTTCTCAATGAACCGAAGGTGGGGTGTGTGCGGGCGGCGAATCCGCCCGCACACACCCCATTCTCCTTGTTGTTAAGAAGATACGTGTAACAGCTAGAACACCCAGAGTGGCGAATGGTCACAGGGGAACATTGAAGTGGTGGACAAGCTGAGGGAGGATACTGGGTACAACTCCGCCGCGATTTCAGCCTGCCCCTCGACCTGTCGATATTGTACCCAGGTACAGGGGAATTTCGTCCGCGGGCACGATGCAAGACGGGTCCAGGCGTGGTATAATGGATGTGAAGCTTCAGAGGATCGTTTTCAACCAGGTCGGCGTAAGCTGAGGAGGTATCGGGATGGCCTACGGTGGTGGCGCCTGGATCGCCGCGGCTGCGGCTCAAAAGCGGCGACAACAGTTGCGTGCGGAGGAGGAAATGACGACGTACACACAGGATGACCTCGTGGACGACTGGGAGTTCAAGATCGTCCGGTCGGAAAGCGGTGCCTTTCGAAACCCGAATGCGCTGGACAAGCTGATCGAGGAGGAGGCCCAGGCCGGCTGGGTGATGCTGGAGAAGCTGGACGACAGCCGGGTGCGCTTCAAGCGCCCGCGCAGCGCCCGCGTCAAAGACACCTATCTGCCGGAGGGGGTAGATCCCTATCGTACGCATTACGGCATGCCAACGGCCCGGTACGCGGTGATGGTTGGGGTGCTGGCGGCACTGCTGGCGCTGGGTATAGCTGTTTTCGTGGGAGCGGAGGCCTCGGATGCGCAGGTGCCGTGGATCGCGATCTCGACGGTGATCCCGCTGGTGCTGGTTGTGTTCATCGTCGTGGTGATGATGGCGCGGAGGCGGAGGTAGGAGAAAGGAAGAGGGGAGTAGGAAGTGGGGAGTAAGGAGAAGGGTCGACACGTTGAAATGTGCGGCTGGAGGGCACCAACATTTTCCACAGGAGGCTAGCCGATGCCCATCGACTTCACACAGATCGAAACCGGTGAAGACTTCGAACTCCTCTGCGAGGACCTCCTCCAGGCCATGGGCTTCGCAATCGAAGCCAAAGTCGCCCGCGGTCCCGACCTGGGCAAGGACATCATCGCCACCAAGAGCTTCACCGACGACGCCGGCTTCGACGAGACCCACCGCTACCTGGTCGAGTGCAAGCACTACGCCAAAGGCAACCGCTCGGTCCGAGAAGCAGATATCGGCAGTCCCATTGCCCGCATGGGTACCCACAACTGCGACCGCTCCATCCTGGTCACCAC
>Ga0180437_10003787_pt1 | contig 22152 bp, 18 predicted proteins | sample SS_ome_4_FD_132410 | JGI IMG/M metagenome (GOLD analysis project Ga0180437, IMG submission 132410) | Hypersaline lake sediment archaeal communities from the Salton Sea, California, USA - SS_3_D_1 metaG | ecosystem: Environmental > Aquatic > Non-marine Saline and Alkaline > Hypersaline >...
CTGCCCTACAGGGACTTTATGGGAAACCCACTAATCTCAATAATGTGGAAACCTGGGCAAATGTGCCCCTCATTATCAGCCGTGGTGCTGACTGGTATTCTCAAATTGGCACTGACGGGAGCAAGGGCACCAAGATATTTTCCCTGGTGGGGAAGATAAACAACACAGGGTTGGTTGAGGTGCCAATGGGCATAACGCTCAGGGAAATCATCTATGACATCGGGGGTGGAATCCCCCACGGCAAGAAATTTAAAGCTATCCAAACAGGTGGCCCATCAGGCGGTTGCCTGCCTGAGAGTCTTATTGACCTGCCCGTCGATTTCGATAGGCTTGCCGAGGCAGGATCAATGATGGGCTCAGGTGGAATGATAGTTATGGATGAGGATACCTGTATGGTGGATATAGCCAGATATTTCGTCAAATTCTTGACCGAAGAATCCTGCGGCAAATGTGTGCCATGCCGTGAAGGACTGGACAGGATGCTGGATATCCTTACTGATATAACTCAAGGGAAAGGTAAGGAGGAGGATATCAGCCTTCTGGAGGAGCTTGGTGGTGTCATCAAGGAAGCCTCGCTGTGTGCTCTCGGTGGCACAGCACCCAACCCCGTTCTCTCCACTATCAGATACTTCCGCGATGAATACGAGGCTCACGTAAGGGAGAGACGATGCCCGGCGGGCGTATGCAAAGACCTCATAACCTTCAACATCGATCCAGAGAAGTGCACTGGCTGTCGGGTGTGCGCCAGAGAATGCCCGCAGGGGGCTATATCGGGTGAGAAGAAAGAGCCGCATGTCATCGACCAAGAAAAGTGCATCAAGTGTGGCCTCTGCCGCGACAGCTGTAAGTTTGATGCGGTTATAATCTTGTAATGGGGGAATAGCATGGTTGAATTGACTATAGATGGAATAAGAACGCGGGTGCCCGAAGGTACCACAGTCCTTGAAGCAGCCAGCGAAATGGGCATTACTATTCCTACACTTTGCTATTATCCCGGTCTGAGTTGCTATGGTGAGTGTCGTGTCTGCTTGGTCGAGGTAGTCAAAGGCAATCGCTCATCACTTGAAGCTTCCTGTACCCTGCCGGTGGAACAAGGTCAGGTGATTCTCACCAACTCGGAAAAGGCGACGAAAGCGCGTAAGGTGATTGTTGAACTATTGCTCGCTTCTTGCCCAAGCTCCAAGACGCTGCAAGACATGGCCTCGAATATGGGTATAAACAGGATTCGTTTCAAGATAAAGGACAGGGGCTGTATTCTCTGCGGGCGCTGCGTGCGCTATTGCAAAGAACAGATGAAATCTGGGGGTATCGGGTTTATTGGACGCGGTACATCACGGATGGTAGGAACTGCTTTTGATCTCACTCCAGAAGAATGCCGCAGTTGTGGTGGTTGCGAGTGGATATGTCCAGTTTGTGAACGAGCATGCACAGCAGGGAACCTTATCGACGGTCTCTGCGGAGGATGTCAGAATCTTGCACCCGTGGAGACCTGTCTTGTATGTACAGGATGTTCGGAGAGTGTTGGTCCACAGGGCCATAAAGTCTACTAGTAATAAAAGTGCAATCAAGGAATAAAGCGACCTGGAAAAAGATAAAAGGAGGTCAGACATGACACTGACTAGGTATAACGCAACAGCTGCCACATTGGCTAAGAACAGAACAGGTGGCGACTGGTGCCCGATAAGTGGGATGTGCGTCACATGTGTGGAAGGCTGTATCGGTATGTGTGAAATTGGTAAGAGCGCATACCGCGGCCACGAGGTTATTTACCCACAGCCATTTGGTATTATTACTACCGCATCCCAAAAAGACTACCCAATTGACCTGTCCCATTTCAACATAATGGGAAGAGTGGTTGGTGCTTTCGGTATCGAAGAAGACTCAGATAAGGCCATCTTCCCAAATGTTGGTCTTGAGACAAGGCTGGGTCAAGATGGGGGAATCAGGTTACGCCTGCCATTTGTCATTCCTGGTCTGGGTTCTACCAATATCGCCAAGCAAAACTGGGAAGGTCTGGCGATTGGTGCCGCACTGACAGGCACAATACTCACTATCGGTGAGAATGTGTGTGGAATGGATGACGACTCAAATATTGAGAAGGGGAAAATTGTTCATTCACCTGACCTTGAGAGGCGTGTAAAGCTTTATCAGAAATGGAAGCGTGATGGTTACGGTGCTATTGTTGTGCAGGCAAATGTTGAAGATGGTCGACTTGGTGTACTGGAGTACGCCATAGAGAAACTCGGAGTTGATGCTGTGGAATTGAAATGGGGACAAGGAGCCAAGGATATAGGTGGTGAGGTCAAAATCAAGAGCCTTGAAAAGGCACAACTCCTCAAGAAACGGGGGTACATTGTTCTTCCTGACCCGCTTGATCCTGCTACGATAGACGATTTCAAGAACGGCGTTTTTACTGAGTTTGAGAGACACTCACGCGTTGGCATGGTCACCAAGGAGGGCTTTCTTGAGACTGTCTCACAATTGCGGAAGGCTGGGGCCAAATATATATCGCTGAAGACGGGCGCCTACAGACCTGCAGACCTTGCGCGTGCAATCAAGTTCTCTTCTATGGCGAAAATCGATTATGTCACCGTTGATGCTGCAGGTGGTGGCACCGGCATGAGTCCATGGCGTATGATGAACGAGTGGGGTGTGCCTGGTGTAGAACTATGGTCGCTGCTCTATAAATATTCTAGTCGTTTAGCTGAGAAAGGCGAATATGTGCCTGACATTGTAATTGCGGGTGGATTTGTTTTGGAAGACCAAATATTCAAGGGCTTGGCACTGGGGGCTCCCCATGTGAAAGCGATAGGCATGGCGAGAGCACCCCTAGCTGCGGTTATGGTTGCAAAGACTATCGGTGAATCGATAAACAGTGGGCAACTTCCAGTTTATCTCCAGCGATTTGGCAAAACCAGGGAAGCTATCTTTGTCACTGCGGAAGGGTTGAAAAGAGAGTATGGCAAGGATTATGAAAGGATTCCGACTTCGGCTGTCGGGCTCTACACTTATTACGAGCGGCTTGCCCAGGGGCTACGCCAGCTCATGGCTGGAAGCCGCAAGTTTGCCATCAAGTTTCTTGATCGTGGCGATATCGTTGCCCTAACTCACGAGGCGGCGGAGGTCTCTGGAATCCCCCATGTGATGGAGATGGACATGGAAGAGGCGGAGGAGATTCTGGGATAACTGTGAACTGCTGACAGGAGATGGCGACACTTGGCTCAGTTGGGTTGCAAAATTGTTTGAGGAGGTAGACATGACACACGTGCGCATTGGGGATTATGAAGTAATATCCTACGTGGAAACACCGGAATGCAGTCTCAGGCTGCTAAAGTTGGCCAAGGACAAGTTTGTCCATCTGCATCACCATCATAAGACCACCCAAATCTACTTCGTCCTAGAAGGGACTGTAAGTGCTACAGTGGATGACAAGTCAGTAGTACTCAAGGCTAACCAAATTTTAAGGGTTCCTCTTGATGCTCTCCACAGCATCCGAACTGATGGTGAAGCTCTGGTGCTAAGCATCTCCATACCGCCGTTAGAGGCCTCTGACCAGCATGTGGCCACAGAGCACCGATAGGCGTAGCCGAGATGAAAGCCTTCCATAAGTTGCCTTGAGCAGGCTGGTAACTGGGCAGGTTCCTGGCTGATACATTAGATTCGCCGGATATTAAAGCGTCTGCTTAGTTATTCAGAATTCTCACTAACCAAGAGGATAAATGCTTGCCGAAATTGATGTGGCGATTATTGGGGCTGGAGTAATCGGCCTGGCTATGGCTGGTGAAATCGCCCAGCAAAAAAAAGAAGTGTTCGCCTTTGAAAAGAACCACAGCTTCGGACTTGAGACCAGCAGCAGAAATAGTGAAGTTATCCACGCTGGCATTTACTACCCTGAGAATTCTTTGAAAACAAAGTTTTGTGTTGAAGGGAAACGCTTGCTTTATGAGCTTTGTCAGAAGCATGGTATTTCTCATAAGAAGCTGGGAAAGATTATCGTGGCAGTCAGTGAAAATGAAGTGCCACAGCTTGAAAAGCTTTACGAGCAGGGGAGAAAGAATGGCGTCCATGACTTGATGCTTCTTTCCCAAACAGAACTCAAAAAGCTTGAACCAAATATTGAAGCTAGAGCTGGGCTATTATCTCCTTCCACCGGGATTCTCGATTCCTACTCTTTACTTAAGTTTCTTTACAACCAAGCGAGGGAAAGGGGAGCAGAGTTTGTCTTCAACACTGAGGTAATAGGAATAGAGAAAGCAGGAGCAAAGTATAAAGTTAAAATAAGGGATCGAGACGGGATTTCTGCTTTTGTTGCCCATGTTGTGGTGAACTCTGCTGGCTTGAACTCAGATAAGATAGCCCGGCTTGCCGGGATGGACATGGCTAAAGCAGGTTACGATCTTCATTACTGCAAAGGCGAATACTTCAGTCTAAGTTCAAAATATCGAAATCTTGTAAGCAAGCTCATCTACCCTACCCCCGAGCAGGCTGGACATGGAATTCATGTGACACTGGGTCTTGATGGTAGGTTGCGGCTTGGCCCCGATGCTCGTTATGTTGAGGCAATAGATTATAGCGTTGATGAGGCCCAGAAAGAAGCTTTTTACAATTCAGCCAGAAGATTTCTTCTCCTCATTGAACTTGAAGATTTGGCCCCCGAATTTGCTGGTATAAGGCCAAAACTTCAGGCACCAGGGGAAACCTTCCGAGATTTCGTCATTGCCCATGAAGAGAGAGCGGGCTTTCCGGGCTTGATAAATCTAATCGGTATAGAATCCCCGGGACTCACCGCCGCCCTTGCCATTGCCAGGTATGTGGGCAAAATGGTTGGGGAGGTCCTTGACTGAACTGGTTACGGATGGAGGCTGTGGCTATAAAGGGATTGCCCTAGAAGACCGTAGTGGTAACGGAAGTTGCGAATATACTGAATTTAATGTAAAATACATGAAGTGAGATCTGGTATCCCGCGTAGCCGGGAATTATCCAAACGAAGTCCCCTCATTAGCAACACTAGAATAACGTCACAATTGGAGGTCTTTTCATGAGTTGGATAGGTGGCATTTTCAACAAGGTAAATATAGGTCAAGATGAGTTAAGAAGAGAACTGGCCCTTATGACGGAAACTGCATGTCCAGTGAGTGAATCCACAGATGCTGCTTATCCCTGGTCTATCAGCTCGGTTCTAGAGGATACGAATGGCAGGGCTCTCGTCCAGGTATCTCTCCCTGTCGGAGGAATGTCCCCAGAACAACCTTGTACGGATTATCAGGAGAAGCTGATCTTGATGTATGATGGCCATCTTTACAATCTTGAAAACATAGTGTCCAAGTTTACTCAAGTCCATCACACAGGAAAGGAGATGGTTGCCGAGTCCTTAGTCCGTCTGCTGGCGGAACTGCCTGGCGACTTGGAAGAAAAGGTCAGAAGAGCTTTAACTGACCTGGACGGCGATTATGCCTTGGCAGTTAGAGATAATGAACGAATAGTGATTTCCCGAAATTCCTTAGGTACAAAACCTCTTTTCTTTGCTGAAAACAATATGTTCTCGGCGTTCGCCTCTAACAAGAAACCTCTGTGGAAGATGGGCCTAAGTGAAGTCAGGCCTCTCAGGGCTGGTATGCTCGCTATTTTTAACCCAGAGGGGGTTAGTGTAGAGGAGGCTTTGCCTTATGATAAAGGAAAAATCGGTATAAGGAACATGTCGCAGGCTGTGAATTGTTACCAGGAGGCTTTGTATTCGGCGGTGAAAAAAAGGCTGGCTGAGGTGAATCACGCAGCTAAAGTGGGTGTGCTACTCTCGGGAGGGGTCGATAGCTGTCTGATAGCCAAGCTGGTGCATGATATTGCCTCGAATTCGGGCATGGAAGTCGTTGCATATACCGTGGGCTTGCTTGATTCACCGGACGTGAGCTTTGCCCAGGAATTTGCCGAAGAGATTGGTGTTGAGCAGAAGACGAAAATATTGAACGTCGATGAGGTGGCGGAATACATTCCTAAAGTTATTGAAGCGGTTGAGGATGGGGACTTCGTTCAAGTTGAAGCCGGAATTGGCATATATGCAGCGATAGATATGGCCATCCAGGATAGCATCGGGGTGCTTTTCTCCGGCCAAGGGCCTGATGAGCTATGGGGAGGTTACAACTGGTATCCTGAGGTTCTGAGCAGGGATGGTCGTCAGGAGCTTTGCCGCAGGATGTGGGACGATTTCACCAGGGCTGATGTGGAGACCTTGGACAGAGAAAACAAAATAGCCATGGTACATGGCGTTGAGATGTTCTTCCCTTACCTGGATACCGAGGTGGTAAATGTAGCCATGAGTGTAGCATCCGAATTGAAAGTTACCTCTGAGGGCGATAACCTGGGTAAACACCCACACCGCCAACTGGCTGAAGCAATAGGTATCTCTGAGAAATATGCCAGTAGAGAGAAGATTGCTGCTCAGCATGGTACCAATATCCACGGCGTTTTAGATGAGATAGCCAGGAAGAATGGATTTAATCCTGAACTGGTTAAAGATGTAGGTTATAGAAACGAGGAAATTACCACTGCGAAATTGGGCAGTTCCTCAAGGTATGGCTATCGCTATGACGATAAAAAACTCTGGCAAGTCCCCCAGCATGTACAGCTCTTTCTACATACCGAGGCATATAAGAAAGGCTTGCTCAATAAGTCAGTTAGGGATAGGGTAGGGTATTTCCTGAAAAAGTCGGGATTTTCCTCCTAATCCATCGCGGTCTTATCGTTGGTGCTTAAATTCCTTATGGGGAGTGGCTCCATTTAACAGTTGACATAATGTTACCCGTGCCTGATTCTAATCTTGCTTATATAGGGCATAGTTTCTGCGGTGAGCCTCATCGGCATACTTATCGGAGGCATGGACATAGCGGGTGATGCCATTTAAGGACTCGTGACCAAAAAGAACCTGCAGGGGAACTGGATTGGCAGCTTCCTCAATCAGATAGGTGGCAAAGCAATGTCTAAGGGTTTGAGGGGTTGCTTTAATTGGTAATCCACATCTTTTTGCGTACTTGGTGACAATATTTTGGATAGACCTCGGTGTCAGTCGCATTTTTTCGCCGCTTTTCCGGGAATCTGTCTTACCACTATGGCGAATAAACAGGGGCTCAAAATGATCTCGGCGAGATTGCAGGTAGCGGCCAACCCATTGTGCCGCTGGATTTGGTAGAAATAATATGCGTATCTTATTTCCTTTGCCTTTGAGGCCAAGTTGTTTCCGCTCTAAGTGGTAATTAAGAGGGCGATTTTCCTGTAAGTATATCTGCAGTCATCACAGCCTGGCACTTTGCCTATGACCGTTTGCTCAATGACTCTCTTTAGCCACTCAATTTCACGAGTGATGGCTTCCTCAACTATGTACCAGGGCAATCCCGTCTCCGAAGATTTCCTATTTGCACTTGACATAATATTTATTTCTGCCTGTTTCTGCTATGGAAGGCTTTATGTACCTCTTTTAGATGCCTGTTGGTGACATGGGTGTAGACCTGAGTTGTCCTGATGCTCTCATGGCCCAGCATTTCCTGGACGGAGCGGATGTCAGCCCCGCTTATCAGTAAATCTGTGGCAAAAGAATGCCTCAGGGTGTGGGGGGTAGCCTCGATGGGCAGGCCAGCTCTTTTTGTATGCTTGGTAACAATATTTTGGATGGACCTTGCCGTCAGTCGCATTTTTTCACCGTTTTTCCGGGTATCAACTTTACCACTATGGCGAATAAACAGCGGCTTAAAACGGTCCTGTCGGGACCGCAGGTAACGCTCAATCCATTGGGCGGCAGTATCTGACAGGAAGACCACCCGCAGCTTATTTCCTTTTCCCTTGACGCCAAATTCCTTGCGCTCTAAGTCTACCTGGTCGCGATTAAGATTAACCAATTCCGATACCCTTAATCCTGTGCTGAATAAGGTTTCCAGGATAGTTCTGTCCCGCAGGCCTATTATATTTGATATTTGTGGGCTGTTTAGCAGTCTATCCATCTGTTCCGAATTCAAGAAAGCAATGGAACGGGAGCCCTGTTTGGGAAGTTCTACCTTGTCAGGGGACAGGGTGGCTATATCGCGCTGGACCATGAGATAGCGTAAAAAAGCCCTTAACGCAATTATGTGGTAGCTCTGGGTGACGCGCTGCAGTAGCAGGCCATCGCGGGCGCGCAGGTGTGCCAAGTATAACCTGTACCTTCTGATAAGCTCCAGGTTTATGTCCTCCGGTTTTGCGGCAGGGGAATTCTCGGTTAACCAGTCCTGGAAACGATTTAAATAATGTCGATAGCGTTGAATGGTGAGAGGAGAGCAGCCTTTCTGGATTTCCAGGTATTCTAAAAAATCGGCGATAAATAGATCCAGAGTCATTTTTAATTCTTATGTTCCATAAATTTCTTCTTTTCGCAAAAGTTACAGTTTGCGAAATATTTTTATGTTAATACTTTTACATTTTCATGTCAAGTGGCCTGTTGTCTTGAATGCGAAAATAGTACTTCTCGTCTATAACGTAAAAAGACATGCTCAAGATATTCAAAAGACCTGAATCCTTATCCTTGCCATCAACAAATAAACAACTCGGGGAGAGCCCCCGTAAAACTCAGTTCCCTATTTCATACAATGGTGATTTTTTAGGCAATAAACATGATGAGGGCCGGATTCTTTACCATCAACCTCTCGTTTTATCTGGAGCCAGTCCCCAGTCCCGACGCACCAAACTACTCCACGCCAGGCAGTAGTACCCAAAAATATCAGCAATAAAAAGAGCCACTTAAACTAAGGAGGGATACTAAGATGTACCCCTGTCCCTTTCATGCCCCTAAAATCGCATCTGAGAGCGAGTTTCAGAATCTCCTGGCGTTACATCAAGTTGTTAGGCTAAAAATTAGCCTTGACAGATAGGCTGTACTGGAGGATGACAGAAAAACATGTTTGGCATCCAGATGGCTTGCCGATGAGCCGGAAGGGCAAGCCCCTAGAGGATTGCCCTCCGATTTCGATCAGCATAATTATTAATTTTTGGCCCTGCGGCGCTTCAGTACATACCAGCCACCGCCGCCGGTCAGGATAACTCCCACGGCAATCCAGGGTGCCAAAAGAGAAATCTTATTAACGGGTTGAGCCTCACCGCCCACAGGTGGTGGTGTCCTTGCGTTCCCAAAATGGTTATTGAGAGATTCTCGGGGACCGGAAACACTCGCCACAAGCGTTATGGGACCTGCCCACGTCGGGGTTGTGGCTACCATGCGTGGCGGGATTTCTTCCTTGATGTAGAATGTGTATTCTTTTCCATCTGTTTCATTGTAGATGTTAAAGCAGTAGCTTCCCTCAAGCATGTTCTCACCGGTAAGGAGTGGGTTTGCCTCGGGCGCAGGATATCTCAGCTCTGGGTAGTATTCCTCGGCCGGTGTGGCATTGTCTGCGCCGAGAAGTGTTATGGTGACACCGTCTATGCCTGGCTCTCTTTCAACGTCGTATCTGCCATCCGCATCCAAATCGCGGAACTTTATGCCGCATATGTGGAATGAAAAACTCCGTTTAGTGATTACAGGGTGGCTGTCGGGATCTGTCACCTTTGTTTCGTTGTGCCACCCCGAGGCTGTTGCGTTGTTGACCAGTGTGTCGGGTGCATCAACGGGGACGGTATAGATGGCATCAAAAGTGTAAGATGCTCCGACCGCAAGGTCAGGGATACTGCGGCTCCCCAGGAGACTATCGTTCACGGTCACATTGGTCAGTCCCACGTTGCCGCAGTTAGATACTTTGAATTCGTAGGTGATGTTCTCGCCCTTCTTTGCCTCGGCCGGGCCTGTCTTGGTGATACAAATCTCGGGGTCTAGAGCCTCAACGATAATCACATTGTGGCTGTCGAAATCCGTTACTTGTGTTGTGTTATACCAACCGGAAGCTGTTGCGTTGTTCACCAGTGTGTCAGGAGCACCACCCGGGACGGTATACGTGGCATTGAGATTGTAAGATGCGCCGACTGCAAGGTCAGGGATGTTATGGATTCCAGTTAGGTTATCGGTCACGGCAACGTTGGTCAGCCCAACGTTGCCGCAGTTAGATACCATGAATTCGTAGGTGATGTTCTCACCTCTTACCGCCTCGGCCGGGCCTGTCTTGGTGATATTAATGCAGGGGTTGGCAACCCCAACGATATCCACCGAGTGGCTGTCGGGATCGGTCACCTGTGTTGTGTTGTGCCAGCCGGACGCTGTTGCGCTGTTCACCAGCGGGTCAGGGTCATCATTAAGAACTTCATACGTAGAATTGAAGGTGTAAGATGCTCCAACCGCAAGATCAGGGATGTTATAGCTGCCAAAGAGGGTATCGGTCACGGTGACATTGGTTAGACCTACAGTCCCGCAGTTGGATACTGTGAATTCGTAGGTGATGTTCTCGCCTCTCAGCGCTTCCACCGGACCCGTCTTGGTGATATCGATGCAAGGCACTCCAGGATTCTCCTGAGGTTTCTGATGGACGAGTTTGTTTGACTTCGCAAAGGCCGTTGTCGTCGGCGATCTTGTCCAGGATACCTGCTCGAAGACATGCCCCGTCAATATATCTGAATCATAGGGGTCGTAACTGTTGTGTAATGGCCACCAGTACGGTGTTTGGTCAGGACCGGGACTCTTAGAATAATAGATGTTGATCCTCTGGGCTTCTGGAATCGCGGTAATGTTTGCTACTGGAACGCTTGCTGGCTCAAATTCGGTGGCCCGAAAGAAGAACCAGAGCCTGCTGTCGCCAACCACATTCTGACACTGAACAGTGACCTTGAGCTTGATAACTTCTCCTGGCCTCAGGATTCTAAGGTCATTGGCGAATTGGGCACTACTTGTATAGGCGTTGAGAGCACCCGTCCCGTCGGGCTCCCCAAGGGCCCAGGTATATAAGTAGACAGTGTCAATGGTGGAGTAAGGCGCATAAATAGCGGCAGTATCCACGGCGCCTGTAACGCTACCGCTAAGCCTGGGAGTTGCAGCGCCCTCGGATACATATATCTCCCATGACGCGTCCAGAGCGATAATGGCACGGGTTGGGTTCAGATTTGCAGCCGCAAGCGTTATGAACTGCATGGTAGATGCCACATCTGTGACGTCCCCTGTCCCGGTGTTCCTGAATGTAACGACGACTTCTTGGCTGTCGCCCAGCTCTAAAACGTTGTCCGCCTCTACCTGAACAGTGCCACTCGGGGCACCCAATACATGAGAGGTGTCCACGATTAGGATCAGGGAAATGCATGCTAGAACCAAAACAATTAAGATTGATATAAGCACGCCAACCTTCATTCTGCCCTCCTTTAATCTCGGCTTTGAGCTCGATGAATCAGGAATAGCAGCTTATGCTACCCGTCAACGGAGCCACCCCAATAAGCCAGGTTGCCAAAAGAAAAATCCTGCTCACATGTTAGGCCTCGGCTCATTTATTAATGCTAAACTGAGCGGGAGCGCTTTGTCAATGGGTTTTCCACGGTTTATCACTTTGGTGACACTGTGAGGCCACGGTTCTTGCTCTCGCCTCCATCATCCAATATACTAATCTGGAATACTCGATATGGAAAGGCACCAGACGTGAGCGCAAAAGCCCTGGCAGGGGTAAAGGTGCTCGAATATTGTCAGATGGTAGCCGGGCCTTATTGCACCAAGTTGCTGGCTGACTTAGGTGCCGAGGTAATCAAGGTGGAAAAGCCTGGACTTGGCGATAAGTCTAGGACAAGGGCACCCTTCCTCAATGATAACCCTCACCCTGAAAGAAGCGGGCTTTTCCTTTATCTTAATACTAATAAGCTGGGAATCACCTTGAACGTCGAAAACATCACAGGGAAGAATATCTTTGTGGAATTAGCAAAGGAAAGCGATGTTCTGGTAGAGGACACTCCCCCACAGACGATGAGAAAACTGGGATTGGACTACCAATCCTTAAAGCCAATCAACCCTAAATTGATTATGACCTCGGTCACGCCCTTTGGGCAGACAGGACCCTACAGCAACTATAAGGCCTACCACCTTAACACCTTTCATAGTGGCGGAGAAGGTTATCTCACACCAGCCTGGATGGGGACTGGGTACCTTCACCGTCCCCCACTAAACGAAGGCAAATATGTGGGCGAGTATGAAAGTGGCATAAGTGCTGCAGTGGCTACATTGGGGGCTCTTTACTGCCAGAGGCTCTCCGGCTTGGGACAAAGCATAGATATCTCTAAACAGCAAGCCCTAATAGCTTTAAACCCGAGGGAACTGGCCTGCTACCCTAATGAAGGATGGCTGGCCAGCCGGGCTACGAGAACATTGCGCTTCGGAGGCATCATACCGTGCAAAGATGGATATATGGAACTGGACCTTTACGAAGAGCATGAATGGCAAGCACTTGTGGCCTTAATGGGAAGCCCCGAGTGGACAAAAGATAAGAGATTTAAAGATCGACTGTCTCGGGCAAAGCACGGCCTTGAGTTGAATCAGCTCATAGGAGAATGGATGAAGCATCATAGCAAAGAGGAAATTTATCATAAAGGCCAAGCGTTGGGATGTCCCGTTGCCCCTTACAACACAACGAAGGAAGTGCTAGATTCAGAACAAATGGAGGCGAGAGAGTTCTTTGTGGAGATTGAGCACCCGGAGGCAGGGAAATCCAAGTACCCTTCGGCACCTTATAAATTCTCTAAAACACCCTGGAAAGCTGGTCGTCCCGCCCCTCTCTTCGGTCAACATAACGAGAAGGTGTATTGTCGGCGTCTCGGTTATAGTAAAGAAGAATTTATACAGCTAAGAGAGGCCGGGGTCATATAGGAGTTGGAAGCTATGGATGCCTTAACAGGTGTAAGGATTATTGATTTTTCCTGGGCTTATGCCGGGCCATATGCTACGGAACTCCTGGCACTCATGGGGGCAGAGGTTATCAAGGTGGAGAGCAGGAAACGGCCCTGCATAACCAGAAGACAACCAAACCCTGTGACCGGCCAGCCCTATGATATAGATGACTGCCCCTACTTTAAAGACCTTAACATGAATAAAATGGGCGTAGCGCTGGATCTCAGCCACCCAGAAGCGACTGAGCTGGCAAAAAGGCTGGTCGGGATAAGCGATGTGGTGGTGGAGAGCTTTACGCCCGGGGTCATGAACAGGTTAGAGCTGGGCTATGAAGCATTAAGATTTGTCAATCCCAGAATCATCATGCTCTCCATCTCGAGCAATGGAAGCACAGGCCCTGAGGCTAGCTATGCCGGTTATGCCCCCATGTTTAATGCCACCTCTGGATTAGGCGAGATGACAGGGTACCCCGATGGTCCGCCAACTGTAATGAGAATCACCATCGATAATCTGGTTGCCCATCTTAATGCTTTTGCCATCCTTGCTGCCCTGATTTACCGGCAAGAGACAGGAGAAGGACAATACATCGATGCCTCCGCCCAGGAGGCCATAGCCTGCCTTATTGGCGATTCAATCATGGATTACACTATGAACGGAAGGGTGCAATCCCGAGACGGAAATCGCGATGAAATTATGGCTCCCCACAGTTGCTACCGTTGCCTGGGTGAAGATAGGTGGATCAGCATTGCCATTGCCACCGAAAAGGAATGGCGATCCCTATGTCAAGTGATGGGGAACTCAGCCTGGAGCAGGGAGACGAGATTCTCCGACGCTTATAACCGGTGGCAAAACCAAGAGGAGCTGGATAAACTGCTGGAAAGCTGGACAATCAGTTATAGCAATTATGACTTGATGCACATGCTTCAAAAGGCAGGAGTGGCTGCAGTCCCCTCTTTCACAAGCGAGGACTTGTTTACCGATCCACACTTGGCCGAGCGAGAGTTTTCGCAGCTTGTCGATCGCAGGTCAGGAAAATACATGATGGTTGCCCCACCCTGGAAGCTCTCAGCTACCCCAGCAAGAATTGTCCGAGATGCCCCTTCGCTTGGCGAGCATAATGAATATGTCTTTGGCAAGCTTCTGGGCATGCCCCGTGAGGAAATCAATAGATTGCAGGAAGAAGGAGTTTTGCACTAGGCCAAGAGGCTCGGAATTACAGTCACATGTTCAGTGAGGTAACAAGACAAAACATTGCCAAATTATTAGCTGAATTGCCAAATGGTGTTGAACTAGTAGCTGCGGCCAAAACCAGAACACCTGAGGAAGTCCTGGAAGCTGTTCAGGCGGGAATAAAAATCGTTGGAGAAAATTATGTCAAAGAAGCAAAAAGAGCACATGAACTGGTGGGAAAGAGGGCGAAATGGCATTTTATTGGGACCCTTCAAAAGCATAATGTGAGGACAAAGGTGCTAGAAATGTTCGACATGATAGAAACCGTTGATTCTTTAGAAATAGCAAGGGAAATTGATAAAAGGTGTGCTCAAATAGGCAAAATAATGCCAATATTAATTGAGGTAAACAGTGGCAGGGAGCCACAGAAATCAGGCGTACTTCCAGAAGATGTGGAACAGTCAATAAGAGAAATATCCAGTCTTAGGAATATCAGGGTCATGGGTCTTATGACTATGGGGCCTCGTTTTGGAAACCCTGAGCATTCCAGACCTTATTTTGTAGAGACAAGAAGGATATTTGAAAAGATTAAGATGCAGGAGTTACCCAATGTAGAGATGAGATATCTTTCAATGGGTATGACCAATTCCTATAAGGTTGCTTTAGAGGAAGGTGCCAATATAGTTAGAATAGGCACTAAGATATTTGGCGGGAGAGCGCGTTCTTCATAATTCAATCACCAGCCCTGCCCCGCACTGCAAAGCTTTATCCTTGAAAAAATCTCTTATCTCCTGCTTATATATGGTGCAGTGACAGGGGCAAATCAGCGATAAGTCACTGAATGCACTAAAATTACTAAATCCGTGGAATCCACCGGCTATTCCATAGAGCTTTCCAAACTTTGCTGCAGCTCCCAGAATGCTTTTCATCGCCGGGTGAGCACAACCTGTAAGCACAAATATACCCCTGTCCGTCTTGAGGGCTAAGGATTGCTCTACACCTTTAAGTTCGCCAGTGGAAAAAACATTGTCACGAATTTGTATAGGGTCTTTAACCATGGTTACTTTCCTTCCTAGAAATGCTCTTCCAAAAGAACTGGGGAGGGAAAGTTCAGCAATCTCGTTCATTCCAAGGATTCCAGTGAGTCCCCCGGTGTGGTCTCCGTGCGCATGGGAGATCACTATTATACCTATATCCTGCGGGTCGATATTAAGCTCTTTCATATTGTGAAGTAGCGTAGAGCTATCGGCACCTGCGTCAAACAAGAGCGGTGGTCGTTTCTCATCTTCAATAAGTGCCGAAAATCCCCAACCTGCTCTTAGTCCCTCTTTCTTTACTTCGTTGTCATAAACAACTGTAATTTTCATTTTCTAATAATAGACTAGACCAATGACCCTAGTTAACTCATCTCCCTAAATAGCGAGCTATCTTATCTAGAAGCTTATCTACTCCCCATCCCTTGGCGGCGGAGATGAGAGCAATGCCCTCACTCGGCAAGGCGATTTCTTCTTCCGAGTAAGGAATAGTAGCTAATGCTTTCAGCTCGGCTTCACTGTTTAGAGCTAAGTCAAGCTTGTTGAACACTGTAATTTTTGGCTTATTCTCGAGATTCAGCTCGCTGAGTATCTTTTCTACTGTGAGGCACTGGTTAGCAGCATTTTTATGTGTTATGTCAACCAGGTGTAAAAGAAAATCAGCCTCATCCAGTTCCTCTAAAGTAGCCCGGAAGGCAGCAATAATTGAAGGCGGAAGTTTGTGAATAAAGCCAACGGTATCAGTTATGAGGAACTGTTGCCCGGTGGGTAGAGTTAACCTGCGAGTGACAGGGTCCAAGGTAGAAAAGAGTTTATCTTCGACGTCCACACCAGATTTGCTTAAAGCATTAAACAGAGTGCTCTTACCTGCATTAGTATAGCCGACAAGGGCTACGATGGGAGTGCCTCTCTCCTTGCGACGTCTTCTATAAAGGGCTCGATGCTTTCTTACGCTCTCTATTTTGCGCTGAAGGAGACTGATACGTTTATGGATAAGACGCCGATCAGTTTCCAATTGTGCTTCTCCAGGACCTCTGGTACCGATGCCAGCGCCAAGTCGTTCTAAATGGCGCCATTGCCCCACAAGTCGGGGCAGAAGATATTGGTGCTGAGCCAGTTCAACCTGGAGTTTTCCTTCATGGGTTCGAGCTTTTCGGGCAAATATGTGTAAAATCAGAGCGGTGCGGTCAATGACTTTGACTCCCAATGCCTCTTCGAGATTTCTTTGCTGCCTCGGCGAAAGCTCATCATCAAAGACCACTGTGTCATACGGGGTTTGTTCTTTGAGGTCGATTAGCTCCCCGATTTTACCCTTACCTATATAATATGTAGGCGAAGGCACATCCAGCTTCTGAGTTAGTATGCCTACTACATCGGCGCCTGCTGTCTTAGTCAGATAGGATAGCTCCTGTAATGAATCTGTAACTGGCCAATCATGGTTAGAGGTCTTGCTTTGCACCCCTACTAGGAATGCTTGTTCTATCTTAGCTTTAGTGGTAAAAAATTTCTGCCTTATTTGCCCCTCCTGTGCCAAGATGACAGACGATCTATCCCTTGTTCCAGACGGCCATCGGAAATGGTCAAGGAAAGCCTGATGAAACCTTCTCCCTCCTTCCCATAGCCGCTTCCCGGTGTTACAGCTATCCCCGCCTCATCCAGCAATTTCTTGGTGAAATCCATGGATGTATATCCCTGTGGAACTTTTGCCCAAACATAAAAGGTTGCTTTAGGCATCCTGACTTCTAGCCCTATTTCATCAAGGACTTTCATCAGCTTGTCACGGCGCCTTTGAAAAATAGCATTATGCTCAGCGATGTGTTCTTGGGAGCCACGCAAAGCATCTATGGCAGCGTGCTGAATTGCTTGAGGAATGCCTGAATCTAGATTCGATTTAACTTGAAATAAGGCCTCTACCATGCCAGCATTACCTACCACCATGCCTATTCGCCAACCTGTCATGTTGAATGTTTTGGACAGTGAGTGGAATTCTACACCTATTTTCCTTGCCCCTGCTGTCTGCATGAAGCTGGGTGGCCTATAGCCATCAAAAGCAACTTCAGTATACGGAGCATCATGGCAGATTGCTAAGTCGTGCTTCCGTGCGAAATAGACTGCCCTCTCAAAGAAATCGAGGTCAGCTATAGCTCCGGTGGGATTATTTGGGTAGTTAAGCCACATAAGCTTTGCTTTATTGGCTACCTTGTTTGGAATAGCCTGAAAATCGGGCAGAAAACCGTTTTCCTCTTTCAAGGGCACAAAGTGAGGCTCGCCACCGGCTAATATAGTACCCATGGAAAATGGCGGATAGCCTGGGTCAGGCACCAAAGCTAAGTCACCAGGCTCTATAAAGCACAAAGCCATATGCCCAATTCCTTCCTTCGAGCCAATAAGCGGCAGCACTTCTTTATCAGGATCCAGGGTAACGCCGAATCGTCTCCCATACCATTCAGCAATGGCCTGACGAAGTTCAGGTAAGCCAGCAGTTTCAGGATAACGATGGTTCGCAGGGTCGTGCGCTGCCCGACACATATCTTCGATGATACGAGACGGCGTGGGTAGATCAGGATCACCAATAGCGAAGCTGATTACGTCCTCCCCTCGAGCCCGCAGTTCAGCGATTCTCTGATTTATCTCCACGAAAAGGTATGGAGGCAACCTACTGAGTCGTTTGGCTAATTTCATCAGCTCTTTCCTTCAAGCCATTCTCCCCTGAAAACTTCCTTCACTGGACCAGTAAGCAACACCTCCCCTACTCTATCCCAGGATACAGTGAGAATCCCCCCTTTGAGTATTATGTCAACTTGCTGCCCAACATAGTCCAATAGCTGAGCAGCCACAGCTATGGCGCAGGCACTACTACCGCAGGCTAGAGTTTCCCCAACACCTCGCTCCCACACCCTGGCTTCTATTTCCTCCTTACTCAAAACCCTGGCTACCCCAAAATTAGTCCTTTGAGGAAACATGTGATTCTTCTCTACTTTAGGTCCTATTTCGGCCAAGGCAAAATCAGTAAGTGAGTGGGATAAGAAGGTCACCGCGTGAGGATTACCCATGGATAGAAGAGACAAACTCAACTCTTTTCCGTCTACCACTAAAGGATAATCCAGTATTGGTATTATGTCTACTTCAGCCTTAAAGGGAATTTGCTCCGGTTGGAATTGGGGCGTGCCCATATTTACCCCGACTCGGTTGACCTCATTTCCCGACATATAAGCTTTAACCTTTCTTATGCCTGCCAGAGTCTCTACCGATAGCTGATAGCCACTCACGCCCTTTTCAATCACGTACTTGGCAAAACATCTCAGTCCATTGCCGCAAACCTCAGCCTCAGAACCGTCAGGATTAAAAATGCGCATCCTTAAATCAGCGATGGCCGAATCCTGCACTAGGATCAAGCCGTCAGCTCCTATGCCAAAGTGATACTGGCACATAGCTTGGGCTAAATCCGTCCAATTCCGTTCTATATTTATGGCATTCACAAGTATGAAGTCGTTACCTGTAGCATGCAACTTAGAGAATTTCATAATATGAAGCCCTCTATCAGATTCCTGGCTTTCGTTTCTGCCCCACTCACATCAAACCAGTGAATTCTGCTATCGCTAAGGCGAAACCAAGCATATTGGTGGCGCACCAGTCGATGGGTTTCATATTTTATCTTATCAATAGCTGAAGGCAAAGTCATCTCGTTTTGGAGAGACTGTCCTATTTGCCTGTAACCTATGCCTGACATGGAAGCCAAGGACAGGTCATAGCCTCTTTTAAATAGCTGTTCCACTTCTTCAACGAATCCCTTTTGTATCATTTTATCAACACGCCAATCAATCCTGCTATATAACTCGCTTCTTTCTTGGGTTAAGCCGATGATCAAGATAGGGAAACTCGGTGCCTCTTTACGCTGGAATTGAGAAGGGTACTGACCTGTCGTACGATAGATTTCCAGGGCCCTTATAATGCGACGAGTATTACTAGGATCTATTTTTGCTGCCGCCGTCGGGTCAATATTCCGCAATTCATAATAAAGGCTGTGGCTAACTTCTTGCTCTGCTCTGGCTTCTAACTGGCGCCTTAGTTGTCGGTTAGGTGGCACCTGAGGTATTCTCCATCCCTCGACCAATGACCATACATAAAGCCCGCTGCCACCTACTAGCAACGGTAATTTGCCTTTCTGCTGAACGGCTTTCACAGCCTCGATAGCTAGTTGATGATACATAGCCAAGCTGAAATCTTCGTCAGGCTCAATAACATCGATAACATGGTGAGGCACTGATGCCCTCTCAGCAGAACTTGGCTTACTAGTGCCGATATCCATATAGCGGTAAACCTGGCGGCTATCAGCACTCACTATCTCTAGGGGAAACCATTGAGCCAGGTGCAGAGCAAGTTCACTTTTCCCCACAGCAGTGGGACCAACAATGGCAATAAGACATTTCATCTGGGACTAAAGGGGCTTACCCTTGATTTCAGCGGTTTGTTCAACAATGCTCACAAACTCCTCGGTTTTGAGGCTGGCTCCTCCAACCAGGGCACCATCGATTTCTGTCTGGGTAATGAACTCGGCAATATTCTGACTGGTAACACTGCCGCCATAAAGGATGCGCAAATCTTGAGCTATACCCTTATTCCATACCTTAGTCAGAACGTCACGAATAGACTGGATAGTAGCTGCTGCCTGCTCGCCGCTCGCCGCCCTGCCTGTGCCGATAGCCCAAACTGGCTCGTAGGCAATCACGAGATTCTTCGCTATGCTAAGAACAACGGGCTCGACGCCACCTAGAGCTGCGGTTACCTGCCTGTAAATTATCTCTTCTGTCTTGCCAGCTTCATTTTCTTCAAGCCTCTCCCCAACACACAAGATGGGTTTAAGCTTATTGGCTAAAGCTATCTTTACCTTCTTGTTGACTATTTCATCACTTTCTCCGAAATACCACCTCCTCTCAGAATGTCCCAGTATGACAAATTCGCATAACTCGCGGAGCATTAATGGTGATATCTCACCGGTGTAAGCTCCTGCAGTCTCAAAATACATATTCTGAGCACCGAGCTTAATAGATGAATCTTGGAGCATCATGTTTATGGCAACTAAAGACACAAACGGCGGGCAAAGTACCTTTTCCACTCCTTCTGTCCCGTCCAATGTATCAAGCATCTCATAAACAAGCTCTTCAGCTTCAGTTACTGTAGTGTTCATTTTCCAATTGCCGGCAATGAAAGGGATTCGCATTTCATAACCTCCTATTACTACTTATCTAATAAAACCTCCACACCCGGTAAGACAGCACCTTCCAAAAATCTCAAGCTGGCACCACCTCCTGTGGAAACATGGGTCATCTTATCAGTCAATCCCATTTCCTGAACTATTTCAGCAGTCGAGCCACCCCCAATCACAATGGTGGCATTTAGGCTTGATAGGAAACTAGCTAGTGACCTGGTTCCCTGAGAGAATTCAGATATTTCATAAATACCCATAGGCCCATTCCACATGATAGTATGGCATTTTGCCAATTCACGGCAGAAAAGTTCAATAGATTGAGGGCCAATATCTACGATTTGGCTACCAGAAGGTATATTAGTTATCGGCACTACTCTAGTTGAGGCTCCGGCTTTGATTTCTTCCGCCACAGCTGCATCAATGGGTAGCAAAAATGGCACCTGCCATTCCTCAGCTTCTTGCAGCAATTCCCTGGCCAAACCTAGCTTATCTTTCTCCGTTAAAGAACCCCCCACCCCACATCCTTGCGCCTTGAGGAAGGTAACTGCCATTCCACCACCAATAAGCAACATGTCAACCTTCCTCAACATATTTTGCAATAGCCCTATCTTATCGCTTACCTTGGCACCACCTATAAGACAGGCAGAGGGCCGCTCTGAATCATGCAAGAGCTTCTCCATGACCTCTAATTCTTTTGCCATTAAAAAGCCGGCCACAGCGGGCAGGTATTTGGCCACACCTACGGTTGAGGCATGCGCTCTGTGAGCAGTGCCAAAGGCATCATTAACATAAATATCAGCTAGCTTGGCTAGCTTCTGGGCAAAGTCAGGATCATTTGCTTCCTCCTCTGCATGAAAGCGCAGATTTTCCAAAAGTATGATATCGCCGTCTTTGAGTGCTCCCACTTTGCTTTCTACCTCTTGGCCCACACAATCAGGCGCCGTGCCGACAGTCAAACCCATAAGCTGTGACAACCTCTGTGCTATTGGCGCCATTTGCAATCCTTTAACCACTTGGCCTTTGGGCCGCCCTAAGTGAGAACAGAGAATTATCTTAGCTTTATGGTCGACGAGATATTTGATAGTCGGTAGGGAAGCTTGGATACGGCTATCATCGCTAATGCCGCCGGTATTTATATCTAGCGGAACATTGAAATCAACCCTGAGCAAAACATTTTTATCTTTGACTTCTACATCTTCCACTGTCTTTTTCAGCATCTGCCCTCCTAACATTCGCGGTCCAATAGAAAGCAAGCTATCTCCTTAAGCGGAGCTTGCCTGGACTCGTCAAGCCCGGTAGCTTCAAGCTGTATCAGGGTTTTCTGGTAGTATTGCCTGACCAAGTTCTCAGCATAATCTCTAGCACCTAGCTGGTCCAGAATCTTCATAACCCTGGTTATATCTTCGCCTTCGATAGATTCTTGTGAGTAAAGCCTCTCAAGACTATCTCTTTCGTCACCCTTGCTATTTTGCAGTCCGTAGACCACAGGCAAAGTCTTCTTCTTCTGAGAGATATCGCTAGCAGACTTACCGGTGCTTTCCTCTGTCCCCCAAATTCCCAATATGTCATCACGGATTTGATAGGCCATACCCAGTGTTTCGCCGAACAAACGAAAGGAGTCCACCAACTTACTATCTTCGCTGCCCAGGTATGCTCCCAAAGAAGTCGCTGCGGCAATCAGTGCTGCTGTTTTTTTTGCTGCTATGTCAAGGTAATCCGCAATGGTTATATCGAAACGGTTCTCATATTCAACATCTAGGTATTGCCCCTCGCAAAGCTTCAAGCAAGCCAGGCTCAACAGTGCCGTGGAACCGGCAATCTTTTCACTAGCTATCCCATTCTCCTTTAGTTTAAGCAACGCTAAATAAGCTAGGGTGAACATGGCATCGCCGGCGTTTATCGCTTGAGACTGACCCCATAGCTTCCATACGGTTGGA
>Ga0180437_10003788_pt1 | contig 22149 bp, 15 predicted proteins | sample SS_ome_4_FD_132410 | JGI IMG/M metagenome (GOLD analysis project Ga0180437, IMG submission 132410) | Hypersaline lake sediment archaeal communities from the Salton Sea, California, USA - SS_3_D_1 metaG | ecosystem: Environmental > Aquatic > Non-marine Saline and Alkaline > Hypersaline >...
AAGCACTAAATTGTGTAATTTAGCCATTATTGAGGATCTTCTCGCGTATAAGCCTTTTAACCGTCTGTCGTGTGTATCTTGCCCCTTTATTTTGTCAATTTTTTTAATAATGGTTTTTAGCTGTTTGGTCATGTATTTGCGTCGTTTTTCCAGCCATGTGTGTTGTGCTTCCAGTGTCTGCTTGTTATCAATCCGTATGGTGATGACATAAGTGTTGTTATGACATACATTCATCAAACACTGCTGGATAGTTTTGCCCTCACCGAAGCGTGCGGTCATTTAGTCCTCGCCATGAAACAACAGGTTATAGCCGATGCGTTTCACTCGGTTATAGATGGTGAAGATCTCATGGAGCTGATGCTCTTGTATCTCATCGGGGTAGATTCGGAATTTGATGGTCTGTATCATAGTGATCGACGGCTCCTTTATATCTTAGATAGCAGTTCATTAATAAATCCCACAATTTTTCCAATACCCAAGTTAAGTAAAAACTGAGTAACTTTCCAAACTAACTGATTAAATTTCTAACAAAAGGAAACAACCAAAAAAATACATCAGTAACTCTCAAGTAAGCTCTCACCTAACACCAAGAAACAATTATAACTCTATCGATCTAAATAGAAAATGCTCACTTAATCTTTATCTCGTAAATGATTGGTTGAGAAACATGAAGATTACGGATCGTAGGCTTTTCTCTCTCATATGTGGTGCAATCATCATTACGCTGAGTGTATATTATACAGTACCAATAGCTCAAACAAGTGTTCTTTTTGTTGGAATGGCAGATTATCAAAGTAATGCATGGAATATAAATGGAGAGTACATTGAACCACAGGACTTTCCTGAATTTGCCTCCGCATTATTGAAATATTATGATATGATTGTGATCGATGACGATGCATTAACAGAGTTGCATAAAAGTCAAACTCAAGCTTTAAGGGATTATCAACAGGGTGGTGGTGCAGTCTACATTATCGGCGATACTCATACAGAGTTTGGTGATAATATAGACATAATTCAAATGGATGATATCCTTAAGCACGCTGGAGGAATAGGCCTACCTAGATTCCTTCTTTTTGATATTTACTACGGAATAATCCCTGTAATTTTTGGTAGTATCCTTCTAGGATATGGGACGACCTACTTGAGGCACAGTTTAAGTCATAAAAAGTCCCTATGGCTACTCTATGGTATTCTTTGCTTGTTTATATTCTACAGGCTTATCACAAATTTGTATTATCTACAAATTGGACCAGTCACACGAACAGAAGATCCAACAATGCATATTTTGCTCACAGAATTGTTGATAAATAAGTCAAGTGTAGCCGACTTTGCGCCAATCGTAAATGAAACACCTTTGTCATATCCCATCGGGTTTCATGCTTTGTGCGCACTACTAAGTATACTATTAGGGGTCAGCGCCTTCACCGTAGTTATTAATAGCGGAGCAATACTATCTGCAATGCTTCCACTAATGATGTATATTTTAGGAAAGGAATTTGGTGAATATACAGGTCTTTTGACTGCGTATATTACGGCAATTCTTCCGTGGATCTTTACTATTTTTGCATTTGGAATGTATTCGAACATTCTGGGTTACATTTTTTATGCACTCATGTTTTACTCTCTTTTCAGAGCAATTGATCAGAAATCGATACGACATATTATAATGGCAGGAGTGTTTTTTGGTAGCGTAGTTCTGGTACATCTTATCTTATCGATGTCTGTTATAATTATCTTAAGTGTTTATGTTCTCGTGTTAATACTACAAAAGAAGTCAATAAAATGCAGAGAACTTCATGCTATAGCGCTTATGATACTTATAGCGATCCCAATATCTCTTCTTTGGACTAGCAGAGGACTTATTGTATTCATTAATAATGTATTAGAGGGATATTGGCGAATATCTGGAGTTGCTAACGGAGGATTCGTCTTCTTACGGTTTGATCTTGCATTTTTCTTACAAAACCTTTCTAATTATTTAAAAATTATGGGAGTGCTAACGTTTGTGTTGTTGAACGGCATTTTTGTAAGTTTTAAGCGAAGATCGACAAAAGATCTTCTACTATTGAGTTGGATAATACCTCTGTTCATATTAACAAGTTGCTTTGGGTTTCCTTATTTTCATTTTTATAGAGGATTTGCTCTAGCGATTTGTATAGTTGGAGGATACGGCTTTAGAAACCTCCCAAATACTCTCAAGTTTATACAAAAAAATTTGGGTGGCTTTCAACTTCTAAAAGTGGATGAAAGGATTTTGGTACAATTGACAATAATCTTTATACTTATTGTGAGCCTTTATCATTCAACTATACAATTTCATGTTGAAAGCAAAGAGATGTACTTGGATGAAGCACATATCTTAAGTCATCCTACTGATGCAACAATTCGGGCAGCTATTTGGCTCTCTAATTACGACACAAGATGGTGTCGTATCATAGTAGTAGGAAGTTATGATAATCCTTGGATTGCTGTTTATTCACATAAACTACCTATGCTTCCACTAATCAGCGATATAGAATCTCAAAGAGGAATATCTCAACATAATAGTGACAGAAACGCTATTTTAAGCAACCTACATACATTTGATACACTGGCACTTTTAGAGAAATATGATATTTGCTACTTTGTCATTTCAGATCATTATGAGGGTACTTATAATCGTTATAATAATTCACCCTTTCTAAAATTGATTTACGACAAAGATGAAGTGAGTATTTACGCTGTAACTAATTAAGAGTGCTATAAGGATCCGAAAAAGGTCTAATTTTCACGAAAGATTGAGTCTACAATTATTAACGAAAAAATCAGTGAATTGGCAGGATATCGAATTCGCAGAGGGATTAAACTGCATGCGAAATAAAGATAGAGCAAAAAACATGCGAAAATTCTATGAACTCATCGCAAGGGCTGATGCTAAAGAAAAAAAACGAGTAAAATCTCAGTCAATTGAGTGGCTATGGAATAAATTACGAAAAAATTCTTTAAAATTATTGGAAATAGAAGATGGAAATTTAATCTTGGATATAGGCAGCGGGAAATCGCCGCTTTTGTCAATCTTACCGAAGTTTTCGAATATTCAGCTTGTTTGTATGGATTTAGCTCTTACCCATCTTCAAAGAATGATACCTATAGTCGAAAAAAATAGAAACAAAGTCGGTTTAATAGTAGCCGATGCACAAAATCTTCCATTCAAAGAGAATATATGTGATAGGATTCTTCTATCTGAAGTAATTGAACATCTGCCACATCCTGAAAGTGTAATTTGGGAAATCAAACGAATTTTAAAAGGAAAGGCTGTGATAACAACACCAAACCGTCAAAATATGATCTCAAGTATTATCTCAGTTTTTTCTTCTTTCTTCAGATTTCTTAGACTCCAAAAAAATGTAGAAATGATGTCCTCAAGATGTCGAGAAAGAGAACTTAGCAAGGCAGAAAAATATCTTGTTCAAGAAGGTCATATACATCACACCAAAATCTTTTCGATTTCAGAACTTACATCTCTCTTAAAATTAGCCGATTTACAAATAAACAACATTGAAGGGAGCGCACTCGATGTCTACCCGTTTGCAGGTTTGCTTGACAAACATCCATTTATCTTCAAGATATACAAATTACTGGATGCAATCGTTGATAAAACCCATCTTAGACGTTATACGTGGAGTATAGTGCTAGCATGCAACGCAAAGCATCAAAAATGAATTTAAAGGGAAGTATACTCCGTGAGTACTCTTAAAAAAGAGATTAAGGAAGCATATGACACAATTGCCTACGATTACGAAAGAGTTCGAAAGAAGCCGTGGCATGTAGTTCAAAAATTTTTTGATAATACAAATCTTCTCGAAAAAAAAGGATGTAAATTACTGGATGTAGGATGTGGTAATGGAAGGCATGTATTTTGGTTAAATGACGAGGGCTTTTACACTTACGGGATTGACATTTCAAGGAATTTAATTCAAATTGCTAAAGCAAAAGCTAATCCAAGCATGAAAAGAAAACCCGATTTCATAGTTAGCGATTCGGCGCACCTTCCATTCAAAAATTCAGCCTTTGACATTGTTTTACTTGTGGCTGTACTTCATCATCTCCCCTCGTATGGTGAGCGCCAGAAGACCCTTAAAGAAACTAGTCGTGTCTTAAAGGAAGAAGGAAAGGCCATTGTTACTGTCTGGAGATTATGGCAGAGAAGGTTTCTAAAGTATGCAATAAAGGAATTTTTTAAGCGGATATTTGGCAAAAGACAAAAAGAGTTTGGAGATATCTATAGGAGATGGAGAACAAGTGACAAAAAATATGAAGTCTATAGATTTTATCATCTGTTTCGTTTCAAAGAAATAAAAGAACTCATCAAGAACACGCAATTAAAACTTGTGCATCTTGAAAAATTGGGAGGAAAAGGTGGAAAAGAAAACTTCTTTGCTTATCTTGCAAAAGATAGGTAGAACAGATTTCAATGGAATATTAAATCAGCACTTAACTCTCAATCATCCGCATATTGCGTCTTACAAATGCCTTTTCATCATGAAGATTTTTGCATTGAATGAATCAACAAAATATTTGATTTTTATCAGTTCTACCTATTCATCATCGCTTCTCGCATCAGGATACCGTCGTCTCTTCATTCAAAATAGATATGCGAACTAAAACTTATTATCTTTGTTATCGAAATTCTAAACCAGTAAAATATCTTCAGTTCACTAGATCAAAAAATCAAATTTCAAATCTTAGAAGTGCAGCTATATTACCAAGTGAATGAAGTGTCTTCCCAGAGTCATGAAGTGAACTGATAATCACGATCTCCCCTCCTGCTTTTTCGATTTGATGTAAGAGACCTTCAAGTTTTTTCCTTTTTTCCATATCAAATTCCCTTAATAGCTCGTCGAGTACAAGCACAGTTTCTATAGCACCATACCTTGCTGCGTTTTCAACATCTTCAAAACCATAAGACACATTTCGTTTCTCCTTACCTAATCTGGCAAGGAGTTCCTCTATGAGCCTATTTTCAATTGTTATTTGATAATCTTCCAGAATTCTAGAAGTTACACCTCTTTTAATGACTTCTTGAACTCCGTTAGGGCCTCCATTGCTTACATTTTCTATAATCACGTTTTTTACCAGTTCAGGAAATTTATTTTTAAGATATTTAAGAAAAGAGTCCTTAGTAAAACCAGGGCCAGCAATTATCAATGTTTCAATATCTGAGTTCATATGTTCTTTAATAGTATTAGCAACATCACTAAAAAACTTTAGAAGAGTTTGTTCATATTGCTTCGCACTTGCTTTTCTTGTGATACTATGGCGAATATTTGCATGAATAGTCGTTGCATACTCAGTTACGCTTGCTACACACGCCTCTCCTGTTTCTATAACGACAATTAAAATAGGAGGTCTTTTTATCTGCTCAACAGCTTTTTGTAGGCGCTTTAGCGTGTATTTAGGCCAAAAATCTTTTCTTAATTTAAAACGTGTTCCATTTTCTAGATTTATCGTATGATAGTCACCTAGGGATATAAGATCCTGCGGTCCTGCAGTAATTTTTCCAGTAACACGCAATCTATTTGAGAAACTGTGATAAGTGACTTTTTCGACTTGGATCTCAAGAAATATAGGACGGCGTTCGCCCTTATCGGATTCCTCGTCAGAACCCTTTTTTTTAATTCGTCTAGTAGTTCTTGCTGATAGAAAGTCACCAGGGAGAATGATATTGTAGCAAACCCATAAATCGTCTAAACTTTCTATCTTCACTCCAATAGTACCCTTTTTATCTAATTTTTTTGTTTGCACAGAATTCACTGCTCCGCCTCAAGTAAGCCCCTACCCTTTAGGGTGGGGAGGAATTGAGGCAGCTTTTCACTTATATTAGGGTCTCTCCAGTTTTAAATAGTGTCACCACCACAGTGTCATCTTATGAAAGTGGTTGTGACCGCCAAAGTCAAACTGGATGATGGTTCTGAAGTATTGAATGGCACCATGAGAGTCTATGCTCAAGCGGTCCAATTGTGCATTGACACCGCCTGGCGACATAACATTACCGCTAAGGCACCATTGCAGCGACGCTGTTATGCTGAGGTGAAAGAGCGATTTGGACTTCAGGCGCAACTAGTGATCAATGCCATTACCCAAGCGGTTGAAATGGTCAAAAGCGCGAAATCCAAACCAGAAGTTTCCCCAGAACTGGCTATCAGGTATAATTTCCTGAGATGTGCCTCCATAGCTAAAGATTGGACGCGTCTTTCTTTGTCAACTATCAAGGGACGTGTAAAATTCAAGATAATGATTCCTGAAGTATTTGAGCAGTATCTGGAGTGGAAACTAGGAGAGAGCACCCTCATCAAGGACTATAAAGGGCGGTTCTTCTTCTGTTTTACCTTCTCCAAACAGACCGACATCCAGCCCTACGGTAGTAACCACTGTAAAATACTGGGTGTCGATCTGGGAGTGAATACCTTGGCCGTAACCAGTGACGGCGACTTCTTTGGCAGTGTCAAACCACAACGAATCCGCTGGGAGCGATTGGTGGCTGAACTCCAGTCTAAAGGCACACGTGCCGCAAAACGTAAATTACAACATGCAAGTGGTACGTGGAAACGGTTTATGACCTGGGTCAACCACAACGTTTCCAAACGAATCGTGGAGGCATTGTCCGAAGGGGATGTGTTGGTGATGGAGGACCTGACCTATATCAGGCAGACTGCTAACTAAAATAGGTGGGTACACAAGTGGGCATTTAGGGAACTACAACGGTTTTTAGAGTACAAAGCTACCCTGAAAGGAGTGAGAGTGGTGTATGTCAGACCCCACTACACCAGTCAGGAGTGTAGTCGATGTCATACTCGAACCACCCGACGTCATCGGGGCTTCTTTGAATGTCGTACTTGTGGTCATACCCTTAACTCTGATTTAAACGGTGCACGAAATATAGCCCAACGCTATAGGCGGATTATCGGGCTGGGCTGCAGTAAACACGCCCATGTTGTAGCGTATGATGAAGTTGAAACTCATCTGCACAGAAGAGGACTGAGACCAAGTACAGCTACAAGCCTCACAACTTTAGCGTGAGGTAGTTTACATCTGAATGTTTGCTACAAATAAAATCTATCGTAATAGTAGATGATGCATAAAGATATTTACCAGATTACAAAGATTTTAAAGCCTTATTCCTTAGACTAAAACTGTATAATAAAATCACGAAGGAAAAATTGAAAAATGAAGGATATTGTGAAGTATCCAGAAAATGGCTTATGAAGGAATGGATAGCTACCTTATTACAGCTTTGACGATTTTCATATTCTTTAAACGGTTTTATGTTAGATTTAGGGAATTTAGATTCAGTTTCAGGAGGTAAATAGATGAAAGTTAAAGAACAAATCAATTCTGGAGATTTAGTAGTACCTGGAGATGTATTAGGAGTTATTGAAGAATTTATTGCCGATAGCGGGACGTATGAAGAAGATGGATTAATTTTGGCGAGTATAGTTGGAAATGTTGATGTTAATACAAAGACGAAACGGATATCCGTTATCGCCAAAAACAAACCAATCACACCAGTTAAAGGAGCAATTGTTTTTGGAAAAGTTAGCGATGCGAAAAAGCAACTTGTTGATCTTACGATCGGAAAGATCGATTCCGATGAATTACATACTCCTATAACTGGTACATTGCATATTTCTTGTGTCTCTGAAAGTTATACAGAGAACATGACTGATGCATACCGGATTGGGGATATTGTAAAAGCACACATTGTAGACGACAAAAGACAACCATGTTATATATCAACTGTTGGACACCAATTTGGTGTAATATTAGCAAGATGTACAAGATGTGGGGCGTTTTTAAAAAGAAAAGGACGATCAACATTGAAATGTGCATCAACGGATTGCGAGAATATTGAACGACGAAAGATTTCTGAGGATTATTTATCGATTTGAGTTTGAGGTGACTTACACCAAAAATAAGTGCAAAGGCTAATGCTTAACACTTATTTCATATTTTTCCTTTAAACGGTCAAGCTCAAGAGAGTGAAATGATTGGCAAGGACATACAAGAAGGAAATGATAATAAGGGTTAGCAATAACGAAGAACGTGTTTTTTTTATTAACCAGCTTGAGAGAATAAAAGTTGTAGATCTATATCTATCTGCAAAGCCAGGTTACATTCGTTTGCGCCTTGCAGGATCGCGCGAAAACGTTAAGCTCGCTATCTCAGAAATTAAACATATACAGAAACTAACAAAGGGTTTGCTTTATCCAGATAGGCAGGGTTTATTCAATTACGAAATAGGTTTTCTATTTCGTGAAGCAGGAGCAACAATTCGGGTAGAATTACTTCGAAAACTGCTTCAATACAAAGGGTATAAAATAGATAGTTCCGCTTCAGATTTCATCAAAAGTGATGCTCCACTTCAAGTTATAGTTGACTTAATTCACAGTCTAAACTCTCTGATAAGAGAGACTGAACTTAAACCAAAAATCGTCAGAGAAATGATAGCAACCCTTGCTGTACTGACTGATTTAGACCCCTTCACTATCCTTGAACGTGCGCTGGAATTGAAAATGATTAGAAAGGAAGGTGAGGATCGATATAGTTTTGCCGTAAACATAAACAACTTTTTAAAAGCATTCATAAGCAATCATATTGACGATAACGAAAACATCTAGTTCGTCATGTTTATGAATAGTTGACTAGAGTCATATTAAAGAATTTCAAGAATCACAGAATTTCTACGTCATTCTTATTTCGCTCCTTATTGAAGGGCATTACTAGGTGATGGAAATGAAAGTAAATATTTTAGATATGAAGAAAGAGAACAATAGTCTTGAATTTGCCATCGAAGGTGAGGATCACACTCTTTGTAATGCATTACGAAACATATTATTAGAGGATGATAATGTGGAGTTTGTTTCATACAAGATTGAACATCCAACTCATGCAAATCCAATTTTTTATATCAAAACTAATGGACAAAAAACACCAACTGAAGCACTTATCGATGCTTCCGACAAACTGTCTGGGCTTTGCAATGAAGTACTAGACAAATTTCAAGAGGCCCTGAAGTCTTAGCAGTCTATGAAAAAACGTTAACTCATCAATCGAATAATTTTGGCGCTTTAAAAAAGTTTTTTTCTTTTTTTGGCGCATTTTTAAGCGTTTCTTCGGTTGAAAGCGTAGGTTCTATGTGATCATCTCGAAACCTGTTTTTGATATCAACTACATGAAAGGTAGGCTTGATCAATGAGATGTCAATCTCATCTAGTTGATGAAAGAACTGCAAAATTTCATTGAACTGTTTTGTGAATTGTTTCTTTTCTTTTTCCGTGATTTTTATTTTTGCAAGTTCTGCAATATGCTCCACTTCTTTTTCTGATAACGACATAGATTTGACCTACTATGTTCTTATTTACAATGCTGTGGGAAATGGGTGATGATGGGGCCGCCAGGAAATTCAAATAAAGACACGGTGTCCCTATTTTTTGAACCCAGGATCTCCCGCGCCCCGGGCGGGAATCATACCATGCTAGACCACATAGAGCCCATATTCTTTGTGAATAGGGGTGGCCCCAGTAATCAGCCCCATATCTAAAGCTAATATGAAAGTGCGTGCATATGGCAAAATGTGGGACTATTTAAGGATTTTTATTCTTCTTGATAGATTTTTTTATACTCAAAAATAGGTAGGAACACAAAATTTATTAGGCAACTTCTATCTCTGTTGTTTCAAGTATTTAGGATGTATTAGCTATGGTCACAAAAGTATATTATTCGCCCACTTTAGAAATTGCTGGTGCGGCATTGTTTGGTGCTTTGTCAATAGTAGTTTCATTTTCCGCTGCATTCATTCCAAGATTACCTTGGGGGATCGCCTTGTTCGATCCGATTGGAATCGTTTGGATCGTCTGTTTTCTTATTTTTGGTATTCGTTCAGGTATAATCTGTAGTGTGGCAGGAACCATGGGTTTAATGTTTTTTGACCCATTTGCTCCCATTGGACCATTGATGAAGTTGGCGGCTACATTACCAATGATAGTGTTACCATGGGCGATCTTAAGAATTAAAAACAAAGAATCATGTTCTGGGCGCGACTTTGCCTCCACAAAACTTTGGTTTTCTTCGGGAGTGATTGCAACTCTTATAAGGATTGCTATAATGCTTCCGATAGTTATTGTCGTAGTAAGTCTTCTATTTGGAACGCCTTTAATGGAGATTGTAACATATGTATTGATATTGAATACGTGGCAATCAGCCTGGGATATAGCAGTTCCGTGGGTTATTGTATATCCTACAAAAATCTATGAGAAGTATTGTATTTGGTGAACTACCTCACGCTAAAGCCGTAAGGCTTCCTGTTTCTGTGACCATACTTGCGTTAACGTAGGATATCTGAAATAATTCATCACAGACTCAAGCTATGGGGCTTTCTTGTGTCGTTACATGTAGAGTTCAGAAGTTCCAAAACGCAGAGAGAGAGTTCTTGAGTTTTGTTACAATTTTTTGGGTGTATTCATAATTGATATCTTGATTCTCTTCTGGAGGTGCTTCTTCAACCTCAATGCCGAGCCCTGCCATCTCAGAAATAGAAACTAACACGCCCATTTGTAAACCTCTTTGACTGTATCCTCCTTCAAGCGCCGTAACAAATGCGTTGTTTTTACATTTTTTTGAAAGTTCTTTTGTAATGCGGAAAATTTCTTTGTAGGCATATGTAGTTAATGCCATATGCGTGAGAGGATCGCGATAGTAGGTATCATAGCCTGCTGAGACTAAAATGAACTCTGGTTCGAATTGATCAATAATAGGAATAACAATTTCATTGACAGCATAGAGATAAGGTTCATCAGTTGTTAAAGGACGTAGAGGAATGTTCACATTGTACCCAAGACCTTCACCAACTCCAAGGTCTTCAATATAGCCTGTTCCAGGATAACAAGTCAAAGGATCCTGATGAAGTGAGATATATAGCACTTCTGATGAATCATAAAAAATGTCTTGTGTCCCATTCCCATGATGACTATCAATATCTAAAATGGCAATTCTATCCATTTCGTGTTTTTTCAAAAGATAATTCGCAGCAATAGCCACATTATTGAAAAAACAGAATCCCATGGCTCTTTTTTTCGTCGCATGATGTCCAGGAGGGCGTACTATCGCAAAAGAGTTTTCAACTGCTCCTTGAATACATTGTTCGACAGCTTCAATCACACCACCTGCAGCAAGTAAAGCAATTTCAAAAGTTCTTTGTGATGCTACTGTATCTGGGTCAAGATAACCTCCACCTTCTTCTGATGTGCGCTTCACAAGTTCAAAGAGTTTCTCAGAATGTACGGCTAACACATCTTCTGGAGTTGCTGGTTTTGGCTCAATCAATTGAATTAATGGATTGGCAAACACATTATATTCATCTAAAATTTGCTTAATTAAAATTAGTCTTCTTCTTGCTTCAGGATGGGTTGATCGGGTGGGTATATGTTCCAGATATTCTGGTGAATAAATGATACCAGTTGTCACAGATTCCACCATTTACTATAGTTTGCTTTATGAAAACTTTCCAAATACCTAGAAAATGGTATTAAGAGAGTATTTCTTCAATAGAAGACACTGTTTAATAAATGTATGATAAACGTATCTATAAGGATTATTTTTTAGGCTCTTACAAAACAAAAAGAATCAATGTTTGCTGAGGTTTCTTCGTTGGGCTCTTTTTATAACCAGATTAATGAAATACCAGATCTCAATTGAGACGAATAAGATATTAGAAAGAAGTTAATCGCGTTTGACTAGGTTTTTTCTTTTCGATTTCTTCTTGTGGTAAATCTGGTGTATCAAATTCACGTCCTATTTGTTGAAAAATATCTCTAAGGACTGATCTACCTAGAGTTGGGATATTTAGTAACTTCACAATTGGCGCTTTTTTGAGATCTTCTATTGTCTTGATCCCATTTTTATACAATAAACGCCCTCTTTTTCTCCCAACACCTTTAATGTTGACTAATTCTGCAACCTCTTCTTTCACACCATATTTTACTCTAGTTCTGAGAGTTTCCACTAATTTTCGCGGTTCTTTTAGTTTGAAAAGCGTCGATATTTCAGATGCGGCGTAGAGCAGCCATTCAGCTGCTTCTGTCATATTAAATAAATCGCCAGAACTCACAGAATAGCGTATAGATAAATCTTCTTCTGAAACCTCATCAATCCAATCAAGTAGTACTTTAGCTGTTTTAACATTTGATAAATAAAACTCGAAATCTGGATCGTATTCATCAGGTATGTCAATTAAAAATTCATTGTAGTTATCCTCTACAAAGAACATCATTTCTCCATAATCTTTCTTTCGTAAGTAAAACTGAAGCATATTTGGTGTTGAGCAAATTAGGTGAAGAATACCTAGTTCGGTAATTGTCTCATCTTTATTGTTTTGAAGTGTATTTTTGATTATAGCACCTGATAAGGGATCTATATAAAGATTTGAAACACGTTTGCCAAATTTGGTTGCTATAATTTTTCCATTCTTATATTCAATCAACTGTTCTGTAATTAAAAAGCCAATCACATCAGAAATCACACCAGAGATTTCGTCAAGGGCGTACTGATGACCATAGAACGTCTTGGAAACCCACTTGTAAATGTCACCCTCTGTATCAACAAAACCTGTAGCAATAATACCTAAAAGATGACTTCTTAGAGAGGATAGCGCTGCAAGTTTTGAAGTGATTCTTTCTGTATCCCCATTTATATAGCGTTCCATTAGTTCATCTTTTTCTTCTTCTGACTTGGAAATTAGAATCGCCTCACCAACAGTGTCAAACTTTGGTCTTCCAGCTCTACCTGCCATTTGTTTATACTCAAGGACGGGTATTTCAACTAGGTTACCCAATCTTACTCTGCTAAAACTGTATCTCTTATAATCTCTGATGACAACTCGTCTTGCAGGCATGTTGAGCCCTGCTGCAAGTGTCGGAGTTGCACAAATTGCAAAAATAAGTTTCTCTTTAAAATACCTCTCAACTATCCTTCTATGGCGATAATCCATCCCAGCATGATGAAATGCTACTCCTCTTAAAACAGACTGCGCTAGACGTGCACGTAATGAAGTATCTGCTCCCATGGACAAAATTTCTTCTTTGATTCTTCTGAATCCATCTTTTTTCTCATTTGCTAAATAATTTGGGATAGATCGTGCTAATTTAGCAGCTAATGACATCGTCGATTTTCTTGTATTTGTAAAAACTATCATCTGTCCATTTTTGCGTAGCACATCTCTTAGCAAGTTTAACATAGGGTCTTCACTAGTTTGTTTTGTTTTTCTCTTCCTTTTCATGGCTGTTGTTTTTGCTTTGCTACTTTTCTCCGGTTGTATGGATGCGCTAGAGATCTCTTCTGATGATCCATCTTTAAACTCAATTGTCCCATTGTAATAAACACCTTCTCGTAAGATCACTGGTCTCCATTCGCTCAGAATTAATTTAGCATTTAACCACTCTGCAATTTCGTTCGCATTCTTTATAGTTGCAGAAAGTGCTAAAATTTGAGCTTCTGGATTTATTTGTCTAAGTTTAGATAGGGCTACCTCAAGTGTTGGGCCTCGACTCGGATCTGTAATGAGATGTATCTCATCACTTACAATAAGCGAAATATCTTTCATCCAAGAAACCTGATGTCGTAACAATGAATCGGCTTTCTCGTTAGAACAGATTATTATATCGAAATTCTTCAACCATTGATCTTTTGTATCAAAATCACCTGTACTTACTATCGTTTTAATTCCTAGCTTCTCCTCATATTTTTGGAATTCCTCTTTCTTCTCAGAAGCTAAGGCTTTTAGCGGAACGAGATAGATTACTTTACCACCCCATTCTAAAATATGCTTCAGCATAGCTAACTCTGCTATCAATGTTTTTCCCGATGCAGTAGGACATGCCAATAACATATTATCTCCATCAAGGACACCTTCTCGGATTGCATCTGCTTGCGGCGGATAGAGATCTATAAGTCCTTGGTTTTTCAATAAATCTAAAACTTCTTTGGGAAATGGAAGATTTTCTATTTTCACGTGGATAAAACTCCTCCGATTCAAAAGCAGATTCTTTTTTTGCGATTACAATTTAAATTACTCACCCTAATGAAAAGGGCTTTCGCTGGTTTGGTTTGAGAAAGATCTTTTAAGATTCACTAATTCGCTTAATAAACCCACTTTTCGGCTCATAAATTTCTCCACTCTGTTGTAGGTTATCTAGTGCACGCTTCACAAATGGAGGCTCAAAGCCTGCATCTTCTGCCCTCTGCATCAGTTTAGAAATGGGCACATTACCGCCCATTTCAACCTCCAAGCCTTTTATTAAATCAAGCAGTTCTGAAATCTTATCTCTAGTGCTCTTTGTTTGTCCAAGCATAATTGAATCAATATCATATCTTCCGCTTTCATCTACGCCAACTTGCTGTAATGAATACTTCATTAAGCGAATTGCTGCCTCGGCATCCTCAGCTGAGACTTCCTCCCGAAGCGCCATTTTTGCCCTTGCTTCGGATATTCTGACAAGTGCTTCTAATTGCCGTGCAGTTATTGGAATAGGGGAATTCGCTTCTTCTCCAGCTTTTCTCATACGTAAATAGAATTCTTGTAATTTTTCGCCTGCCTCTAATGTCAACTTTGGACGAATCCTGCTTTTGGCAAAGGCAATATATTTCCTAAGCAATACTGGATCGATTGGAGATTCTATCACCATAGAATCACCTTTCTCGTGAAGTTTTAAAATGTGCTCAGCAATTTCTCTATCGTATTCCGCATCTGGCTTGTCAGTTATTGTAAACAGTAAGTCGAATCGAGAAAGGATTGTCACGGGCAGTCTAATATTTTCAGCAGGCGTACCATGAATATTATAGCGACCTTTGTACGGGTTGGCGGCCGCAAGGATTGAGGTCCTCGCGTTTAATGTGGCGATGATTCCGGCCTTCGCAATTGAAACGGTGTTGTGGAGAATTAAACCTTGACTAATAAAGCGATGCGTTGGCTCTACCGTTACATCGTAGACATAAGGACATGCCCATTTTCCTGAATTTGGTATCTTCTCGATTTTTTTTATGCGAAGGCAACGTATATCGCTATCGAGCAGTTTTTCTATTTCGTTTATTTCTTTTTCAATTTGCTTGCACTCATTGAGGACTGCGTCTGCAAGTAGAATGACAATTTTATTCTTAGTTTCATCTGTACATCCCCCTCGTTCTAAATGACCAATAAATGAACCAGATCTGTTGATTTTTTGACCAGCAGTTCCCTGAGACCAATTAAGAATCCGCCTAGTAGCCATTATAGGTAGTGGCAACTTATTAAGATGTGCTTTAGCCTCATTAAACGCATTTTTTGCCTCATTAAGATGTTTCTGAAGCAATGTCCGAGTAATACCATAGCCTTCATTAATCGCACGGTAAAATGTCCCTTTGTAAGTTAGACCAATTCGCTTGAACAATTTCCTTATCTTAACTCCAATTCCAGGTGGAAAGACATCGTGATCGTAATTTGATTTCGCAGATCGATTTACCAACTTAGATATTTTTTTCATACGAGGATCCCATTGCTCGATAATCATTTGGAAGAAAAGCGGGAGACTGCTACCACGAATACATACCTTATATGAGTCGTTATAAGAATCATGGACTATTCGGCTTTGGATTCCAACACATAATAAAAGATCTTGATAATCAAGAGCAAGTTTAGGTGATGAGGTGCGATAGGACAAAGTTTCGGATTCTAAACTTCCATCTCCGAGAAAAGCAGCTTTAAGGAATTGTTTTACTACTAATTCTCCAGAAACAAACAACTGTGGCGGAATACGTTTATATTTTGCAGTGTTAAGAACTTCAGGAAAGTTTTCCCGGAAGAAATCTCTTAATTGGGCGGATACAAAGCGGAGTGTTCGATTACGATCGATATAGTTAATTCCCTCTAAACCAAAAAGATCCTGCATTAGTGATGAGATATCCTTCACGATTGGATCTAATGTGTTGCTAAAACCAAGTTCAGCAGAGGAGCCATCATAACTATATCCTTCTGATACAAAATATCCAAGAAGTCTAGCAATTTCCGGAGTTACACGTTCAGGAAGAGCAATTGATTTCGCATTATAATGTATTGGAATATCTGTGTTAAGCAAGGCTCCAGGATTATGACCACATGGCATAATTCGTGGTGCAGGCACAAAATCTCCAACCTTAATATCAGTAGCTGAAACTACGCTAATAGAATCTTCCCTAAAAACAAAAAGTGGATGCTCAGGTGTTACTATAATGTATCTGCCATTGCCAAATTTAATTCTAAAAAAGTATTCAGGAGAGGAATGACGACTTACACGAGCGATACAAATTCGACCCACCTTAAGAAAGTCTGAAGTAAATACCTCTAAGTCAAAGGATCGCATGTCCAGAATTTCGCAATTTATTCCTTGAACAACCTTTTTGGGATTACTTTCAAAGAGATTATCTACTAACTCCCCTATTGGTTCTCTAGTTCCATCTGCTAACAAGATTTCCGTAAATGGATGATAACTATGTTGTTCCATCGCCTCATGTATGGCGACCCTGTCTTCGGTTCTCATTTTGTCGAACTCATCAATACAAGCAACTCCCATATCAGAAAGTACAAGCGCGCCTGCCTCAAGCGTCATCTCTCCAGTATCAGCATCTCTCATTACCGCCGCAGTGTTATGTACAACTATGCCATTTGCTATGAAATTATGGGAGTCAGGTACTGTTAAATCGTATACATAAGGTTCTTGCGCATTGATTTCCTTCACTTCTTCAACTTCATCCCAAAAAATGTCTGATCGAGCGAGGCTCTTTAAAAGTTCGTATTTTTTGATATATTCTTCGTGTTGTTTTTTGGTGGATTCTATAATTGTCTTCCAATAATCAACAATATCGAGATTCAATTTCTTTTCAGTTCTTTTTAAAAGAGAAACAAAAACTCCAATTGGAATTCGGACATTTCTATCTTTTCGCAAGAAGTAGTCAGAAAGCTTTGTGCGTGAGATTTTTGCATATTTACCAATCTTTTCTATGGAGATTATTTTCTTAACTTCTTGATAGAATTTGTTTCTTGAGCTGTATGATATCTCTATACGATGTCTGAGCCAATCTAATTCAATTTTTTCAAGAAGATCCAAAAGTCTTTTGCTTGAGATATTTCGTCTTTCTAATTCATAGGGCGAAAATGAGCACTTACGCCCAGTTAATTCTCGACTTGTGTATCCATAAAACTCTACAATTTCTTTTAGGGTGAATGAAATACTAGGAATGTTATCTACATTCTTATGATATTCTTTCTGAATTTTACAATATTCCGATAACAGTAAACTCTTTTTTGGATGTTTGAAACCGATATTATTTTTGAATACAACGAGATCGGCATATCCGCTAATGGTGAGTTCATATTTTTCTTTCTTACCTACAATTTTCTTCCCTGATTTCATAATGACTGTTTTAGGTTTTCTTTTTCTGATGAAAGAAACGATTCCTAGAGTTGAAAGAGCATTTTTAACAAACTCTACCAAATTCTTGCTAGTTGAAGAAAAGCCAATTTGTGAAGATCCACCACTTGATCTTTTCGAAATCCATCCATCCGTGTCAAAAAGTGCTCTAAGAAAAGCATAAAGATATTCTTTTTTATAAAATATGATTTCTGTGCTAGGAGAGATATTATCCGATTTTGGTGCTTCACTAAGACCAAATTTTGAAAAAATATGATACATTAATGATGACCAAATGGCACAGGTTGCGGCTCTTTCGCAAGTATTTTTTGATCTATTAACATTAAAACCCATATTTTTGAAGAAGTGTTCGAATTCTTCCAATAAAATGCGTTCTCGATTATGGAATCTTAATTGCGTTCCACCATATCCTTTTTCACTTTTATCGACATAAATACTTCCATCTCCAACAATTAAACCCATTATATAGAACCAATCTTCATTCAGATTTTTAGGAAGTACATATTTGAAGCCATTTTTGGGTTCAACATAAATTTCATCACGCAGGCATGCTTCCGCATCTTCCTCAAGCAAATCACACAATTCTATGAAACGTTGAAGTGGAATGTTTCCAACATGACCGCTATTTTTCCATCTGTAAAGTGTATCTTCGTTTACATTGAGAAAATTGGCTATATCGCTCATTGACACATTCAATTTCTTTTTTAGCCTCTCAAGCAATTCCTTAACTTCATTTTCAACATTCAGAAGCCTAATGTTGCCCTGATAGTCCTTAATTAACTCAAAGATGGTAGGAACTTCTTTTTCAAAATTAACAGGAAGTGTTCTCGCTACAGCTATTCGATCTTTTGATTTAAGAAGATTTGACGGTTTCCATAATAAACCGTTCTTATTAATTGAGAGAAGACTAGTTTGAGGAGTTAATTTTAACTCTCTTCCCGTTCGAGTAATTATCTTTATTAATTTTTCTGGACTTTTGATTCTCCAGACTTTTGATATTCCTCGGGATTTTAATTCTAGATTATTTGAATGAAATACCTTTGAACAACCTGATTTCTCCTTGTATTCTATCGACTCATTATACTTAGATATTTCACCAGATTTTAACTCATCTTCTACTATTTGAGATATGGGTAATATGTCATCTGAAAGAAACACATTACTATCACCAGAAATGCACAGACCAGCTGCTGTTGAACCTTTTCCTGAAGTATAAAGTGCTCTTGGGGCTATTCTTGCGACATACTGAAGTAATTGCGACTTAGCTGTTCCAGGGTCCCCTACTAGAAGAATATTCGATTCGCCGCGAATTTTCATTCCATCTGGCAATACTTTACTTGTACCTCCAAATAAAAGAAGCGCAATAGCCTCTTTGATATTTTCATAACCATAAATCGAGGGGGCAATAGAACGTATCAACTTTTGATGAATCCACACGTCTTGTGACAGGTCTTTAATCTCTTGTTCTTCTTCTGGACTTATTTCGATTTTACCAAGTCCTTTTTCGAATACGTCTATGTAATTCGAAGCTAAGTATACTGAAAACGTGGGGGTCTTTAATCTGCCCTTTGTAAAATCAGGAACGGATCGAAGAACTCCAATGATTCCCACACGATCGCCAGGTCTGGCGACATCAACAAGATCATCTTTTATAATTACATCCAAAGAGCGCGGTAACTGACCTGGCGGGAGTTCTTCAGGCATTTCTTGTATTCGTACCTTCTGCCAATCTGTAAAGGTCGACTCATCCATCAGAAGTTTGAACGGTCCCTTTTTTCTACAACTAGGATTTTCACAGATATTGGGTTCGGAATATCCTTTATCCTGAGGAATTTCGTAGAGATAGCCACATTTTGTACAAATGAACATCGCTTTTATTAGCAATGGTTTAACTTCTGAAGCGCGTGTTAATATTCCTTCAACTTGTACAAATCTACCAATATTTACCGCTCTGATTTTTCTGAGAGCTAGTTGTTCAGGTGGATTGCGAAAGCGTGCATGAAAAGTATCTACCTTTTTGTAGTAATCAGGATCGATGACCTTCATTACATTCTTTACAGCAGTCGAAGCGGAATTGATGAATTGCTCTGGATTTTCTTCAACAAGTTCAGCAAGGGCAGGGTCGAATACGCGCAGGTCATTAAAGTCGATGACGAGAGAGACGCTTTCTTCAAGAGGCATACGCTCAATTAAGTTCCGCCACTTAAAGGATCCTCCGTCGTCTCGGAACTCCTTAAAAAATGTTTCAAATTGCTCTACATATTCTTCGGAGGTTTCTGACATTTTAGTCCACTCATATTATCTGTAAATTAAAGGATGAAATGTAAAGTATTTGATGTAAATTTGGACATAATATCGGGTTTTTCTTTGTAATTGAGTTCATAAAATTGTTAAATTGTTGATTTAACAGATCTAAAGTGCATTACTCAAATAGAGAGCTACATTCAACAAATTATAATAGTTAGGAAATAATATAAATGCATTCAAAATTTTGAAATTCGTTTATTTATGAGTTTGAACTGAATTTGATTAGAAAACTGGGGAATTATCATAGAAATTCAATAAGAGTTACGCTAGGTGAGTCATCGTCTTTTGGATAATATCTTTAGCCCTGTTAATAATATATTTTTCAGTAAACACTTTTCGCGTGACATTCTTCCTTGAAGTCATTTGTATTACTCTAAAGGTTGTCTGGAGGGAAGAAAGAGTCCACAATAGTGGGTGATGGTTGGGGTAAAACCATTTATACCTCTTTCCTCCTATCTCCCCCTTTTAAGCAGCGTTTTGTAAAGCGCTTGAAATTTCTAAAAGCATTGTTATAAGACTTGCTTCGTTTTTATCATTCTTAAAAAATGATCTACAAAGGTATAATGGTATAGTTTTCTTTATAAAATATACAGTATATTTAAAGCTATCTAAAAACGCCAAAAGTAACTGGAAAAGTCCAGAAATACTTAATCAAGAGAGAACAATTTATCTTTCCACTGTATGCATAACGAGCTTAATTCCTGAAAAAGGATCCTTTCTTCTTTTGTCATATATTCAGTGAAGTCTCGCGAATTTCTTGTTTGAGATGCTATTTTCAATACTTTGAATAGGCGCATGGTAAGAATATCTCTTATAAGTGCTTCAATTTTTTCATAAGACTGCTGTGCTGTTGGGCTCTCTATTTGTTTAAGAAATTTTAATTGTTCTCGAACCTTTAAATAAAAATCTCTATCAATTGGCTGTAATGCGTGTGCTTCTCCTTCCTTTTTCAAAACATTATGTAATTCTGAAAGCTCGATAAAGTTTTCCTTTAATTTCGCATAGCCCTGCTTGACTAATTCGGTTGCAATCCATAGTGGTATGTTTTTTTCTTGTCCTTTTTTTGAAGTAAGCTTAAACTCTCTTTCGAGAAGACCGTTTATATCCTTCAAGATTTTAATTTGTACTGATCCTTCTTCGAATTCGAACTGAAGTCTTTTAATATATGTATCAATCATCTGGCTTTCCATTTGTAACACACTCTTTATATTCAAATCTTCGATAAATAGCAAGGCTAAATTAAGAATACATGTAACTTATAGAGTTAAAGAGTTTTATTGGGAACCTGCAAAAAAGATAGAAGGAGATAAAACTGATACGTAGATCAAAATTGTTGCAAAATTATCCCCCTTCGCTGTCGCTTGCTCTTACAGCTATTATGACTGCATTAGTTTGTATTATGACTCTTATCTTTCAAATTTCAATCCCTCAAACACAAGGTTTCTTCAATCTTGGAGATTCTGCAGTCTATATCTCTGCAATACTTTTTGGTCCAATTATTGGGGCATTTAGTGGAGGCGTTGGATCAGCGCTTGCAGATCTTATATTGGGTTATTCCTTATTTGCGCCAATTACTCTAGTTACAAAGGGCACAGAAGGATTTGTTGTTGGACTCATTAGTAACGCTCTTTTACCGCCTAGGCGGGCAAATACCCGCTGGAAGGGTTTTATTAGGCTTACGGGATTAACTGTGGGAATTATTATTATCCTCATCGGATTACTATTCTATTCCACGCCTTGGCAAATTGGAGTTGGAATTCTTGGTAATTATCAGTTCTTTGAACTTAGCCCGATACCTATTGTGTGGATAGTCTTAGGTTGTATAAGTGCAGCATTGATTATTATTGTAGGAATTAGAACAACCCCAGAAGTTTCATGGCTTGTTTTTTCTATCCTTATAGGAGGAAGTTGTATGGTTTTCGGTTATTTTGTTGCTGAATACTGGCTCTTGGGTTTTGGACCAGCTGCATTTGTTGAAATTCCGTTCAATATCGGCCAAATGACAATTGGTGGCATTATTGCAATTCCTGTATCACAGTCTCTGAAAAGCGCGCTACCATTTCTGACTGTCCCTCAAGAATGAATTCTGTTTGTAATTCGGAAAATGTCAACTCAGAAAAAGAATAGAACACAATTATATTTGCTAAAATAAATCCATTTTGTTTACGGTCTAGTTCAATCTTAAAGATTATACGTAAATAGAAATGCTTTTAATTCGTATAGATGAATACTAAATATGCTCCTCAAATATTGGGAACAAATATTAGCAGATACAAAAAATTCAGCTCATTTTTCGCTTTCTCAAAGTTCGTTGTCAATCGTGGAGCTTATATTTTATCCTAACAATCTTCTATTAGTTTAAAGT